>Ga0210394_10000202_pt1 | contig 143569 bp, 113 predicted proteins | sample IncBWC12MmetaG_FD_160121 | JGI IMG/M metagenome (GOLD analysis project Ga0210394, IMG submission 160121) | Forest soil microbial communities from Barre Woods Harvard Forest LTER site, Petersham, Massachusetts, United States - Inc-BW-C-12-M | ecosystem: Environmental > Terrestrial > Soil >... | reverse complement strand
TTCCTTATGCACATCCATGCCGATATACTTTTTGCTATCCATTGAGGGCGTTCCTTTCTGTAGGGGGTTCGAGCCGAACACTCAAAACCCTACTCCAAAAGGGGCGCCCTTTTATATTGCGTCGTGCGGGTTACCGGACATCATTGGGCGGCGAGTTCTTCGATGAATGGAGACAAGTGCTGTTAGAAGGAGAAGCCCTGAAGCGACTCGCGGACGGATAACTGTCCAGAACTTTTTGCACCTCGGCGGTGGCGGGAGAGCTTTTGGAGAGCCGAATTAGCGGACAGTGAATCGGCTGGACCGTGTCAAATGGGAGGCAACCCCCGAGAGGCAAATCTGATATGCTCGGTTCCTGTTTCTTCGGCCGAATCCAAGCAAGAGGAGAGAACGAAAATGAGAAGCAAATCCCTGGCAGGGGTGTTGGTTGCGGTGGGTTTGATGATGGGAGCAGCGGCTGCGTCGGCGCAAGAGGTGACGCAGGCAGAGAAGGAGCGCGCGCTGCAGTATTTGGAGACGACGAAGAAGGGTGTTCTGGAGGCGACGAAGGGATTGTCCGAGGCGCAGTGGAACTTCAAGGCAGGGCCGGACCGCTGGTCTGTGGCGCAGGTAATGGAGCACATCGCGGCGGCGGAGGATTTCATCCGGGGAGCGCTGAAGGAAAAAATCATGATGGCGCCGGCGGGGGAGCCCGGGCGGGACGTGAAGAAGGCGGACGAGGCGGTGCTGGCGATGGTCCCGGACCGCACGAATAAGATACAGGCCCCGGAGCCGCTGGTGCCGACGAATCGTTTTGGGACGCCGGAGGGTTCGGTGAAACATTTTGTGGAGAGCCGGGCGACGACGGAGGAGTTCCTGAAAACGACGACGGGACTGCGCGATCACGTGGCGGACAGTCCGATGGGAAAGCTAGACGGGTATGAGTTTATCCTGCTCATCGCGGCGCACAGTGAACGGCATACCAAGCAGATCAATGAGGTGAAGGCAGATCCGAATTTTCCGAAGAACTGATGGAAAAACTTAACACAGAGTTCGCGGAGAACACAGAGGGCACAGAGAAGAGAGTGCGCTGCGCTTGGGCTGAGGGAAAGTGCTCAAGCGCGGCGCATTCGTGTTTCTGGGCAAATTTTCAGCGGGTGGCGCTGTAGCCGGTGTTGCTGGCGGTGGTGACGGGGACGGTGATGGTGTTGTCCATGCGGACGAGCATGCCGGTTTGCGCGGGGAGCTCGACGTCTTTTCCTTTGCGCGAAACGATGTAGACGGCGCTGCCGGCCAGACCAAAACCGAAGCCGCGAACGACGTGGCTGAAGACGGCGCCAATGAGCGTGCCGCCGCCGGTGCCGATGGTGGCGCCGAGGACGTCCCCCTTGAGGTCGTGCTTTTCCTGAACGACTTGGCCTTCTTCGATTTTCACATCTTTGCGGCGCTTGCCGTCGGCCTGTCCGTGGGGCTGCTCGATGGCGATGATGCTCATCTGTATGGGAATGAGGCGGCTATCCACTTCGACGGAACGAAACGTGAGATTCATGTACGCCTGGCCACGAAACAGGGAAAAGTGGCGCGCTTTTTCCACGGTGCCGATGACGCCGTTGATGCGTGTGCCGGCGGGGAGAAGCAATTGGCTCCCCAGATAGACGGGTTCGGCGACTACGGCAACGAATGGATCGCCGTCGCGCGAAACGGTGCTGCTGATCCCGCTCAAGAGCGTGAGGTGAACTTGCGTGCCCTGTATGACTTGATGCGGCTCGGCGTAGGACGCGGGCGCGACAAAGCAAAAGAGCGCTGACGCCAAAAGAAGAGATGAAGCGATTTTCATGGGTTCCTCCTGCGCGCACAGATAGTGCGATGTGGCCTCGTAACGTGAGGCGACACCGAGGCGATGCCCTGGAGTGTTTCCGCTGGCGCAGCGGACCTGCGTCCCGGCCGGGAGCAAGGAGGATGGCGAGGAACTCCATCCGGAAGTAGGTTAGCTGAATTCAGAATGCGGTCGCGGAGGATTTTGAGAATGTTTCGTGAGAATTACGGCGAGGAGAAGAGGCGAGCGACTGACTAAAGAGATGCGTTTGCAAAGTCTTGCCGAGGAGCCGTTGAAGGAGTATGGTTTGGGCAATTCGCAGTCATTCCCTTCCTTCGGAGGAGGCTCTTATGAAGAAAAATCGAACGTGGAGTGTCTGTTTGGTGATGGCCGCTGCAGTGGGGATCACACTGACGGTCTGCAGTCAGGAAAAGAAAGAGATGGCTGAGGGTCACATGATTGTGCACTTCAGTGATTTGAAATGGACGCCGATTATAAAAGGATGCGATCTGGCGACGGTATCGGGCGATTCCAGCGCCGATGGGGCGCCGTTTGTGGTGCGCCTGCGGTGCGTTGATGGAGCGAAGATTCCGGCGCACTGGCATCCGACGGACGAAAACGTGACAGTGCTCAAGGGGACGTTTCTTGTGGGGATGGGAGAGACGTTTGATGAAAGCAAGCTGCAGCCGATGAACGTGGGGAACTTCGCGTCGATGCCGAAAGAGATGCGGCACTATGGATTGATCAAGGGCGACACGATCGTGCAGGTCCACGGAATGGGACCGTTCAAGGTGAATTGGGTGAACCCGTCGGAAGTGCAGCCGCCGGATGCGCCGGCAGCGGGCGCGGCGAAACCGAAATCGTGACCTTGAGCCGCTGTCGAGAATTCGAAGCGGCTTTCCTACGCAAAGCACGGCCAACAAAACAAAAAGCGAAGCGCGTGAAGCCGCCCGTTCTGGCTGCGCTCGTAGCGCTGTGCTAGACTTTTCTCTGCGCTCGCGAAAATTTGCGCGAGTGCCGGAGCGTGGAACTTCGGGCTCTGTGCAACGAGGTCCCGCGAACCCCGCCAGGCCCGGAAGGGAGCAACGGTATCGGGAACGCCTCGGGTGCCGCAGATCACCCGAAGTTCCTCTCACTGAAAGTAGTTTACAGTTTTCGGTTGTCAGTTTTCAGTGGGAATCGAACGAGGATATTTGGGAATTCTTGTTTGCTCTCTTTACTGACAACTGAGCGCCGAGAACTGAAACCTTTCTAATGAGCTACCAAGTCATAGCGCGCAAGTGGCGGCCGCAAACGTTCGCGGATCTTGTGGGGCAGCAGCATGTCACGGAGACGCTGGCGAACGCGATCAAGAATAATCGCGTGGCGCATGCGTACATTTTCTCCGGCGCGCGCGGCGTGGGGAAGACGACGGCGGCGCGGATCCTTGCGAAGGCTATGAATTGCGTGAAGGGGCCGACGCCGGAGCCTTGTGGAGAATGCGATTCGTGCAAGGAAATTGCCGCGGGAACTTCGCTGGACGTGATTGAAATTGACGCGGCGTCGAACCGCGGCATTGACCAGATCCGCGAGCTGCGGGAGATGGTGCGGTATGCGCCGGCGGCATCGAGAAGCAAAGTGGTGATCCTCGATGAAGCGCACATGCTGACGGGCGAGGCTTCGAACGCGCTGCTGAAAACTTTGGAAGAGCCGCCGGACCGCGTGATTTTCGTGATGGCCACGACGGAACCGGAGAATTTGGCGGATACCATCCGGTCGAGGTCGCAGCATTTTCATTTTCGGGCGCTGACGTTTGCGGAGATCAGCGGGCGGCTGGAAGAGATCGCGCGAAAAGAAAATCTGCAGATCGAACCGGGCGCGATGGCGGTGATTGCGCGGATGGCCGAAGGCAGCTTGCGCGACGCGCTTTCGCTGCTGGAGCAGGCGCGGGCATATTGCGGCGACACGATTCCGGATAAAGAAGTGCGCGAACTTCTGGGCGTGGTGCCGGAAGATGCGCTGAATGAATTAGTGGGCGCGATTGCGGACGGATCGGCGGACCGTGCGCTGGGGCTGGTGCACACGTTCCAAAAAGAGGGGCGCAACCTGCAACATTTCTGCCGCGAGGCCATCCGGCACATGAGGAATCTGTTGATTGCGCGCGTGTGCGGGGCGGATTCGGATTTGATTGCGGCGACGGCGGACCAGCGTCCAGCGCTGGAAAAAGCGGCGGCGCAATTCAGTGAAGAAGATTTGACGCGATTCTTTCAGATTTTGCTGCAGACGGATGATGATTTGCGGAGGAAGCCCGATCCGCGCGTGCACCTGGAGATGGGATTGCTGCGGCTGATTAACGCGGCGCGGCTGGCACCGCTCGAAGAATTGTTGAATGAATTGAAGAGCGGCGCGCCGAGTGGCGGGACGAATTCCGGGATGGCGCGCGGCGCGGCGCAATCGGCTTCGAGTGTTCCGGCGCCAGCGCGATTCGGAAGTTCGTCAAGTGCTGCGACGGGGATTGCGGCATCCGCGTATGCATCGCCCGCAAAGCCTCCCTCAGTGAGTTTTGCGGCAACGGCGCCTGCACCGGCGTTTGCATCTCCGGTGGCCGCGCCAACAGTGGCCAAGAACGAAATTGTGGATGAAACGCGCGAAGCTGGGGCCAAAAGCAATGGCGCGGCAATGCAAGTCAGCGGGATCACGCTGGAGCAAGCCGCGGAAATCAAGTCGGCGATCCAGGCACAACAGAAATTTCTTGGCGAATTGGTGGAGCAGAGCGGCCGATGGGAACTCGAAGGCGCGGAGCTGCGAATTTATTTTTCGCCGGAGAAGCGGCCGTTCGCGGAAATGATCGAAGGACGCGAGACGCTGGAAAAGATCCGTGGCATTTCGAGCAAGGTGCTGGGGCGGACGGTGCGCGTCTGTGCTAAACTGGAAGCAGTTGCAGCAGCTACTGCATCCGCGTCGCGTTCAGGGTCCGGCACGCTGGAATTGCGGGCACAGTTCGAGCGCGATCCGATGGTGCGGTCGATGCTGCAGCGCTTTGGCGGTAAGATCTCCGAAGTGAAGCGGCGTCAAGAGGGACCATGATGGAAGTCAGCGCTCTCCAACAAATGCTTTCGCGCTTCCGGCAACTGCAGGAAGACTTGCAGCGGCAGGTGAATTCCGTGACGGTGGAAGCTTCGGCCGGAGGCGGAATGGTCACGGTGAAGATGAACGGCCAGAAGCAGATTGTAGATGTGCGCATCGAGCCGGACGTTTTCGCAAGCAAGGATCAGGAGATGCTGCAGGATTTGGTCCGCGCGGCGGTCAACGAAGCATCGCGGCGCGTGGATGAAGAACTCTCCAACCAGATGAAAAACCTCGCCGGCGGAGTTCCAGGAATTGCGGGAATGAAGATTCCCGGGTTGTTCTAGATTCACTACTCTCGATTATTCAGACAGTCTGCTCATATCTCTCTCCGCCAGATTGCTGCTCTGTTGTGCCTCCGGAAACAAGCAAAAACAAAGTGAGTGGAACCGATTAGGAGATTGAGAGAAGGCGTGTTAGTATAGTTTTGCGCTTAATACCTCGGTTGTGTTGTGCGGTCCCTCCGGTGCAGTGCTTGATCTGAGATTCCCGCCTCCAGTTTCCTCCGTACGTTTTACGCGTAATCTAAAACAAGACTGGCAAAGCAAGCCGCCGGCCGCCCGAGAATTCGTGTGCGCACCGCGACGGCTTCTGCCAGTAAGAAAGTAATATTGAATGTTGACAGTTTCAGAAGTGAATGCAGAAGGCTCCAAGGAGCCTCTGACGGAACGCTCTACGGAGCGATTCTCGGAAATGAAGATTTCTCCCTATGTGAAGGAGAGATTGGCGGCGGCGAAGTTTACGACGCCGACTCCAGTGCAGGCAGCAGCAATTCCGCAGGCGCTGGAAGGAAAAGATGTGCTCGCGACGGCACAAACAGGAACCGGCAAAACGCTGGCGTTCCTGATTCCCATCATCGAGCGGCTGCTGGCAGACAAGACGCCGGGAATCTCGGCGCTGGTGCTGGTTCCCACGCGCGAACTGGCGATGCAAGTCGTGGAACAATTCAATGCGCTACGCGGCAAGCAATTGTTGCCGGCGGCGTTGGTGGTCGGCGGATTGTCCGAAGGGGCGCAGCTCCAGGCGATTCGCAAAGGAGCGCGGCTCGTTGTAGCAACTCCGGGCCGACTCGAAGATTACCTCGACCGCCGGCTTTTCCATTTCAACGCGTTGCGAACGCTCATCCTCGATGAAGCGGACCGCATGCTGGACATGGGATTTCTTCCGGCGATCCGGCGAATCGTTTCGATTCTGCCGAAGGAACGCCAGACGATGTGTTTCTCCGCGACGATGGAAGGCGACATGGTGCGCATCGTGAAGGACTACTTGCGCAATGCCGTGCGGCTTTCGTTTGGCTCAACCTCGAAGCCGTCGGAAAATGTGCGCGTGCAAGCGTTTGAAGTGGCCATGGACCGCAAGCAGGAGATGCTGCAGCGTTTGCTGGCCAAGGAAACGGGCAAGTGCCTGGTGTTCGCGCGGACCAAGCGCGGAACCGAGCGCATTGCCGAAAGCTTGAACCGCAAGGGATTTTCCGCGGCCATGATTCATGGCGACCGCTCGCAATCGCAGCGCACTTCAGCGTTGACGGGATTCCAGCAGGGGCGCTTCCGCGTTCTGGTGGCGACGGACCTGGCTTCGCGCGGGATTCACGTGCAGGACATCGCACACGTCATCAACTACGATTTGCCGGAAGTGGCGGAAAATTTTATCCACCGCGTCGGGCGAACCGGACGAAATGGCGGACACGGCGTGGCTTCTACACTTTTCGTGAAGGAGCAGCGTTCGGAATTGTTCCATCTGGAGCGCTCGCTGGGCATCAAGATTGAACGGATGCGCGCGGATGAGACGGGTTCCCTTCCCGAAAAACTGGAACCAAGGCAGGGCCATTCGCCTGTTCTTCAGGATCGTAAGCCCGTCAACCTACCTCGCATGGAGTCTGCTAGGGTGCCGGAACGATTTGTACTTCCAGGCGAAGTATTCCAGACGCAGCTCGAAAACTAAGCGAATCAAACTCATGAAGTGACAGGCGGGCCTTCCGATCAGATCGGAGGGCCCGCTTTCGTTTAGCAGCGGCCGTGGCAGAATACGGGGATGCTGATTCGAATCGCAGCGGCGGCGGATGGCGATGCGATCTGGGAAATCATGAAGCCGATCGTACGCGCAGGTGAGACGTATACCTTCCCGCGCGATATGGATATGGAGACCGCGCTCGCCTATTGGCATTCCGCCGAGCATGAAGTTTTCGTGGCGGAAGAGAACGGCGAGATCGTAGGCACTTATTTCCTGCAAGCGAATCAGAAAGGCGGCGGGGCGCACGTCGCGAATTGCGGTTACATGACGGCGGCTTCGGCCACGGGCCGAGGGGTGGCGCGCGCAATGTGCGCGCATTCGCTGGAGCGCGCTCGGGAACGCGGCTTTCGCGCAATGCAATATAATTTCGTCATCAGTTCGAACGAGCGCGCCGTTCGATTGTGGCAACACTTTGAGTTCGAGATCGTCGGCCGGCTACCCAAAGCGTTTCTTCATCCAACGCTGGGCTACGTGGACGCGTACATCATGTATCGCGATCTCTAGGGGGCGTTTGCGCGGATACGCGCGGCTATGCTACACATGCTGCATGCCTGATTTTGCCGCTCCTGTGGAACGACTCATAGATGAACTGAAGCATTTGCCGGGGATTGGCCAGAAGACCGCGCAACGGCTGGCGTTTCACCTGCTGCGCGCCGCGCCGGAAGATGCGCTGGCTCTGGCGGAGGCGATTCGCGACGCCAAGGAAAAAATTCGCGCGTGTTCCGTGTGCTCGAACATCACGGACACGGACCCGTGCCTGTATTGCGTGGGACCGACGCGCAGCAAGAAAACGATTTGCGTGGTCGAAGAAGCGCACAACATCATGGCCATCGAAAAGACGCGGACCTACAGCGGCATGTATCACGTGCTGGGTGGCTCGCTTTCGCCGCTTTCGGGGCGCGGGCCGGATCAGCTGCATATCAAAACTTTGATTGAGAGATTGAAGGGCGGGGGCGTCGAAGAGATCATTATCGCTACGAATCCGACAGCGGAAGGCGAAGCAACGGCGGTGTATCTTTCCAAGTTGCTCAAGCCGCTGGGCGTGCGTGTCACGAGAATTGGCGTGGGTATTCCCGTCGGCGCGGACCTGGAATACGCAGACGAAGTGACCATGCTGAAAGCTATGGAAGGGCGGCGGGATCTGTAGGTTCTGCGAGCGGGCGGCTGGGGCTGAGTTGGGCACGTCACTCGATAAAGTCATACATTTCAACACTTTCCAGTTGAGTTGCTCGTACTTCGCTGCTAGTACACCCAGGACGCTCTAGCCAATTTTTTCATTCAGGTATAGAGTCTACTTCTCAAGGTCGCAAGTCCTCCCGCCGACCGAATGGCAGCTGCCCTGCCGCTGACAGGAGGTGCGCTGATGCCGAACCTGGCGCACTACATGGCGCAGTACGATCACGAGCATGAATCCGGCTGGAACAAGTTCCTGCACGGCGTAGGAATCCCCATGATTTTTGTGGGGCTTATCCTTTTCGTGTTCATGAAGTGGTTGTGGGGAGCGGGATTTTTTGTCGGCGGATGGGTGTTCCTGCTTCTCGGCCACAAGATCGAAGGAAACCATCCGGCGTTTTTCCAGGGACCGATCTATTTGCTGGTAGGGCCAATCTGGGTCGCAAAAGAAGCGTGGATGTTCCTGACGGGAGCACACCGCCGGCCGACCTCGGAAGGCACCCACTGAGCCAGCGCGGCGAATCAGCCAGACTGGCGTCCGTTGTTCGCGAAAAATCTGAGTGAGCTGAGGGGCAGCGGCGGTTCGTATGGATGAATTTAGCGGCAATTTTGCCGATGAGACAACTGAAATGGTGTCCGAAAGCGCGGCCAACACGAGTTCGGAATTGAGAAAGCGCCGGAGCACGCGCATCGTGCAAGCGGTACCGCTGGTGGTTACGGGTGTGGACGCGCTGGGACGGCCGTTTGTGGAACGGACCTCTTCGCTGATTGTGAATTGCCACGGCTGCCGCTACCAATCGAAGCACTACGTTCTGAAAAATATGTGGGTGACGATGGAGATTCCGCACCCGGAGACGGGCCAGCCGCCGCGAACGGTGCGCGGGCGCGTGGCGTGGATTCAAAGGCCGCGAACGGTACGGCAGCTTTTTCAAGTGGCGCTGGAGCTGGAGGTTTCCGGGAATGTGTGGGGGATTGCGTTTCCGCCGGAAGATTGGTTTTCGATGACGGCGACGGCGCAAGTTTCGTCGCGAACGGACGCGGCGCCGGAACCGCCGCAGCTCACGCCTCAGGCGGCTGAAACAGATATCACGCTGGCGTTGAATGAGGCTGAGGTTTCACCCGCCGCCGGAGCGGACAAGATACGAGTGTTCCCTTCTCCGGTGAGCACCACGGACGCCTCCCTGCAGCTTGCGCGGCAAGTGGCGCGGCTGGTGGCCGATGCGAAGCAGCAGATTCAGGCGGCGACGAAGGAAGCAGCTTCGCAGGCGGTTTCGGCGGAACGGCGGCTCTCGTTCGAACAGTGGGAGCAGAAATTCGCGGCCGGGAGAGCGGAGATCTCCAACGAAACGACGCACGCCATCGAGAAACTCCAGGAGGAAGCCAGCGAGTATTCGCGGACGCTGCACGCGGCGGCGGCCGAGACTTTGCGAAATGAATTGCCGCGGTGGCTTGCGCCCCAACTGGAGCAGCTAACGCACGATCTTACGGCAAGGCTCGCGCAAGAAGGCGCGACGCAACGCAACGAGCATGCGCAGAAATTGGAAAGCACGGCGGAGACTTTGCGGAATGCGTGCCAACAAGCGGAGGAGACGACTGCGCGGTTGAAGGCTCAGGCGGAGCAGGCGGAATCGCAAATGGCGGCACGCGCGGAAGCGGCGACGCGGACGCTCGAGGAAACGGCAACGCAGAAAGAAGAGACGGCTACGGGGCAGCGCGAAGCGCTGCTTACAGCGGCCAAAGAGATTCAAGAGCAGGTGTCGGTGGCTTTGTCCACAGCTCGATCGTCGTGGCATGAGCAGCTGGCGAGCGAGCTGGAAGCCGCGCAGGCGCGCTGGCGGACGGCCGTGAAAAGTACGCTCGCGGAGGCGCAGGATCGCGCCGCGGGTGGATTGAACGAGCACGCCAGCAGCTTGATGTCTCAATTGCGCGAGGAGATGGAACGGCACGCAGCGGCGGCGAAGGAAGCGGCGGCGAGTGCCACAGCGGAATCGGAACAGCGTGTGGCCGCACTCCGCGATGGTCTGCAAGAGCTTTCGCAGCGGCTGGAAGGGTCGCTGACGCGCGCCGGCGAGATTAGCGAAAAGCTCGAACATCATTCGGAGCAGCTCGAAACGGCGCGGCGGCAGGCGTTGGGCGAATTTCAATCGCAATTGGGCGACCTTGCGAGCTTGCAGCGAAATGAATTGCACCGCGAATCGGGAGCGTTCTTCGAAGATATCAACGCGCGGATTCGCGCCACGTTTGACGAGGCTAGCCGCGAGGCGGTGGCGCAGTTTGACCGGCAAATCGAGGAGATGGTGCAACCGCACGTGTCGCAAACCGAAGAAGCGATTCACCGGCTGGCGGGCGGACGGGCTTTGCTGGATGCGGCGCTGACGATGCAGCAGGATCGAATTCGCAATGTGGCGGACGAGGCGTTTGCGGAATCGCTGGGGCGCTTCCGGGAGAATCTGGGGAGCGTGGAGCAACTGCTGCAGGAGTCTTCTCAAACGATTACCGGGCGCAATCTTACGGAGCTGGAAGGAAAAGTCGTCGACTTGAAGCATCAAGTGGTGGAAGAGATTTTCAAGTCCGCGGAATGGTACGAGAAAAAGGCGCAGACGCAGATTCAGAATCAAGCGGACCGGGCCGTGGAACAGGCTGCGAACCAGATGCGGGAAAAAGCGGGCGAGATATCCAGCGTGTTTGCGGGCGAACTGGACCATTCGAGCCGCAATTTCGTGGGACACACGCAGACGCAGATGGAAGAAGTGGTGCGGGACGCGTTCGAACGCGCGCGGGCGCTTTTCGCGGATGCGGCAGACACAACGGCGGCGGCGTTTACGGATGAAATTCAGCGCACGGGCCGGCAGGAACTCGATGGCTTTGGCGATGAATTGCGTCGGTCGGTCGAAGCTGCCGGTGCGCAAATGGACGCGGCGCGCGCGGAGTTTTCGCAGCACGTGACGGCCGAGCAAGAAGACTTTTTGCGGCGGTTCCAGGGAGCCATGGGCGGAGCGCTCGAGGTAGGAATTGCGGAAGCGCAAACGCGGGTGCAGGAAGGATTTGGGCCGCTGCTGGATTCGTGGAAGGCGATGACGGACGCGCACCACAAGGAAATGGAGCACGTCTACGGGCAGATGAGCGAGCGCGCGGCGGAACAGTACAAGGGCAAGCTGGAAAATGTATCGAATCAGTGGATGCTGGCGACGGTGGCGTCGCTGGATCACCAGTCGCGCGACATGATTTCAGGAATTGCGGGCTCGGCGGAAGAAAAACTGCGCGAGGCGTGCGCCCAGGTGTTTGCCGGCGTCGGAGAATCCTTGCGCGAAAGGTTGAAAGAGATTGCGCAGAGTTTCACATCGGCGGAAGAGCCGTCCGCCCGCGCGAAGAGCGCGAACAGCGGGAGCTGAATCGCCGAAGCAATCTAGCGCGTGACTTCTCGCTGGCCCGATTCGCCTCTTCCCTGCCCGCCCGGTATAATCCCATAGGTATAAACCTTAATGGCCAATCATGCGTACTTGCGCGTGTGGACGCGCGATTTTTCACTGGAGACGATGCTCGCGGAGTTCGCGCGGTTCCTGACCACCGCGCCGCTTTCGGCTACGCAGAGTTCCTTTACCGAGCTGATCGTACAGGCAGTGGATCCGACGGAGATCCCGGTCGCGGAGTGGGACCTGCGCCCGCTGAAAATGGGGCCGGCGGAAGTGACGGCGATGGCGGTTCAGCACCTGAACGCGGACACGGCTTATTTCGTGAACGCAAAATGGGATTTATGGAGCTTCGACATCGAGAACCTGAAGTGGCACCACAAGCCGGAGCCGCTGGTGCTGGTATGCCACGGCCCCGAATATGACGGCGGGCTGGCGGCCAGCTCGGGACATTTCATGGCCGACCTGGGATTCGAACATTTTTTCACGGGGCACGGCGGGCTGCTCGCGCCGGGAGCAGCTTCGAATCCGTTTAACTCCTCGGATCATCCGATGGAGCATACGTTTCGCCAATGGATGGCATCGAGCGCGAACTTGAAGGAATATCACGCAAAGACGCGGGAGAACATCCAACAATTGTTCCAATGGGTGGAAGCGGTGGAACGGGCGCTGCCGGTGGAGCGCAGCGAATTGTGGTCCGAAGGCGAGGAAAATTTTGAAGCCCGGCTGGACGCGATTCTGGCGCAGCGCTGATGCGTTCCAGCCTTGAGCAAGCCCGCTTCGAGGAGTTCTTCCACGAAGGGGCGGCAACGGATAGAATTGATGGAATACGCGGTTGGCTGGGCGCGGTCTAGTAGTTGAGATGGCAGTTGCGGCGTTACTTCGCTGATGGAAAAAACCTCACAAAGCGACTGTAGACGTGCTAACGGGGCTGGAAGCGTTCCGTCCTTCGTAAGAGGGGGCTGGTGCGTTGGCACGTCCCGGATCGGGAGACTCCCACTGAAATCCTCATTGAGTGTCTTGTGCCTGAGTATTCTTCTGGGCGGGTGCGGCGCGGATGCGCCCAAACCTGCGACACAGGCGGAAACGAAGCCCGCTGAGCCAGCCGTGCCGGAAGATATGCAGTTGGCGGCGACGGCGTTGCTGGGGAGCGAGTCCCAAGTGCTGGTCTTTGGCGACTTGGCGAAGAACGGGAAGCAGGAATTTCTGGTGGCCAACGTGGTGCCAAAGACGCCGACGAACAATTTGCCGGGAACAATCGTTACGCGCGTGGTGGTGGCCGAAAACACCGACGGAAAATGGGCGGAAGTCCTGCGCTGCGACGAACATTTGAAGAATCAGAAGGGCTACCTGGGACTAACGCCGCTGACACCGGTGACCGGCTGGCGCCTGCAATACGAGCAGAACGATGAGAAAGGCCTGCAACTTTATTTCACGCCGCTGAAAGGCGCTCTCGATACCCACGTGCTGCCGATCGGCGTGCGTTACAATTCGGCGACCAAGCGCTATCAATCTCTGGACCGGACGTATGAGCACTTTGTTCTCGAGTCGGCAACTTTGCAGGATGTGAGGTCGACCCTGCGATGAGCGCGGCCGCATCAGATACAACCAAGCGGGCAGCCAAGAGCACCCTGGACTCGCCGCCCAAGAAGGACTTGAGCGGACTGGTTCCGTATCTGCGGCGCTATACAGGTGGCATTGTATTCGGACTGCTTACCGTCGTGCTTATGGGGATTATCGGAAACGTGCTCCCACTCGCCACGGGCGTAATGACGGACACGCTGGCGGGCAATCGAGTTCCATTCGAGCACAACACACAAACAGGAGTTCCGGCGGTCCTGGGCCTGAATTCGTCGGCACTTAGCCGATTCATTCCCTACTACGCGCCAGGCAGCCGGCGCACGCTAGGCATCTATTGCTTGATCGTGGTTCTCTGTGTGGCGATCAAGGGCGTGCTGTCCTTCTCCGCCCGATGGATACTGATCGGGGTGTCGCGCGACATCGAATTCGACATTCGCAACGATCTTCTGAAACGGCTGCTGATTCTCGAGCCGGAATTCTACGTACGCAACCGCACCGGGGAGCTGATGTCGCGCGCCACAAATGACTTGAACGCGGTGCGCATGGTGCTGGGGCCAGGGATCATGTACAGCGCGACGACCATCATCACCATGATCATGGCCATCCTGGTGATGGTGACGCTGTCGCCTTCGCTGACGCTGTGGGTTCTCCTTCCCGCGCCAATAGTGGCCGTCGCCGTGTGGTTTTTTGGCAAAACCATTCATGACCTCTACGAAAAAATCCAGGCGGCGCTCGCAACGCTGACGGCGCGCGTGCAGGAGAATCTTGCCGGCGTGCGCGTGGTGCGGGCGTACGCGCAGGAAGAAGCGGAGATTCGCGGCTTCGACCAGCCCAACCGCGAGTATGTCTCGCGAAACATCCGCCTGATCCGAATATGGAGCATGTTCATGCCGTCGCTCCAGGCGCTGATTGGCACGAGCTTTTTGATTGTGCTGTGGCAGGGCGGTCACCAGGTGTTCAGCGGAAAGATTTCGCTCGGCGCGTTCATCGCTTTCAATGGATACCTCACCGTGCTGGTGTGGCCGATGATTGCTCTTGGATGGGTTACAAATATTTTTCAGCGCGGCGCAGCCTCCATGGGCCGGCTGAATTACATTCTCAGTGCCCAGCCCAACATTGATGATCGCAATGCGAGAGTTCCCGAAGGCACCAAGCCACGCGGCGAAATCGAATTCCGCCATCTCACGTTTACCTATCCGACCACCCTTTCCGGAGCGGGAGCCAATGGCTCCGGGAAATCCAACGGCAGCGGCGCGCATCCGATACTTCACGACATAAATCTGAAAATTCCTGCGGGATCTACACTTGCCATAGTCGGGCCGACCGGCAGCGGCAAGACTACGCTCGCCGCACTCATTGCGCGGCTCTGGGAGGCGCCAAACGATTCAGTTTTGATCGACGGGCGCCCGATTCGCGAATGGCCTCTCGTCACGCTGCGGCAGTCCATCGGGTTCGTGCCGCAGGACACTTATCTGTTCGGCGAGACCGTGGGCGGCAACATCGCTTTTGGCCTGTCGGACTACGAAGAACGGCGCGTGCGGGAGGCGGCGGAACTCGCCAGCCTGGATGCTGAGGTCGTGGACTTCGCCAAGGGATACCAGACCATGGTCGGCGAACGCGGCATCACGCTTTCGGGCGGGCAAAAGCAACGGGCCGCGATTGCGCGCGCGGTGGTGCGCGATCCGCGAATCCTCATCCTGGACGATTCCCTTTCCGCCGTGGACACGCAAACCGAAGAGCGCATCCTGACCGGCCTGCGCGGAATTATGGAAGGGCGCACGACGATCCTGATTTCGCACCGCACCTCGACCGTGCGCGATGCCGACCAGATCGTCGTCTTGGTCGCGGGAGCCATCGCCGAGTGCGGAACGCATGACGAGCTGCTCACCCGTGGTGGTTATTACGCGGATTTGTATCACAAACAGTTGCTGGAAGAAGAGCTCGAACGCGCATGAGCAATTTGCACGAAGAAGAAGCCCTCGGCAAAGCGTACGATTCGCGCTTAATGCGGCGGCTTCTGCAATACATGAAGCCGTACAAATGGCACGTGGTGCTGGCGCTCGTCCTGGTGGCCATCGTCACGCCGCTCGAACTGGCCCCGCCGCTGATCTTTCGAAAAGCCATTGACAGCTATTTTGTTCCCGAACTGAAGGGCGCGATCACGGAACCGTCGGCGTGGACGGGCATCCTCTGGCTTAGCTTGATTTATCTCGGGGTGCTGGCATTCGACTTCCTCGCGCAATACATCCAGCTTCGCATCATGCAGCGCGTGGGGCAGCAGACTATGTACGACATGCGCGGCGAGATTTTCGGCCACATGCAGCGGTTGCCGATGAGCTATTTCGACCGCAATCCGGTTGGCCGGCTGGTGACGCGGGTGACGACGGACGTGGATGCGCTCAACGATCTGTTCGCGGCGGGCGTGGTTACCATGATCAACGACTTCTTCCTCCTCGTGGTCATGGCGGCGCTGCTTTTCAGAATTGACCGGCGGCTGGCGCTGGACACGCTTGCGGTCCTGCCGGGCATTCTGATTGTCACGATGATTTTCCGCAAATACGTTCGCGATGCGAATCGCCGCATCCGCACGGCCATTGCGCGCATCAACGCGTTCCTGCAGGAATACATTTCCGGGATGAGTGTGGTACAGCTTTTCAACCGCGAGCGCAAAGCGGTCGAGGAGTTCGAGAAGCGCAATCGCGACAATATGCTGGCGTGGCGCGATGCGATTCTGGCTTACGCCCTTTTTTATCCGGCGGTCGAATTTCTGAGCTTCGCCACAATCGCGCTGATCTACTGGTCCGGCGGAAATCGCATCCTGCACGGCGCTCTCAGTTTGGGTGTTCTCACGGCCTTCACGATGTTTGCGCAGCGCTTCTTCCGGCCGATTCAGGACCTCAGCGAAAAATTCAACATTCTGCAGTCGGCCATGGCCGCGTCCGAGCGCATTTTTAAGCTGCTCGATGAGCCGGTGCTCGTGGAATCGGATCCCAACGCGATTCCACTGGATAATCCTCGCGGGGAAATCGAATTTCGCAATGTGTGGTTCAGCTACCGCAACGTTGCTGAGCCGAACGACGAAGATTGGGTCTTGCGCGACGTTTCGTTCCGCGTGGAGCCCGGGCAGACCATCGCCATCGTCGGGCATACGGGCGCGGGGAAAACCACGCTGATCTCCCTTTTGCTGCGTTTTTACGACGTTCAGCGCGGGCAAATTCTTCTGGACGGCAAGGACATTCGATTGATCGAGTTGCAGGATTTGCGGCGGCAATTCGGCATTGTGCTGCAAGACCCGTTTCTGTTTACGGGGACGATCGAATCGAACATTTGCCTCGGCACTCCGGGCATCAATCGCACAACCGTGGAAAGCGCGGTCCAGGAGATTGGACTTGGGGATTTTGTGGAGTCGTTACCGGAGGGAGTGGCTTCCAGCGTGAACGAGCGCGGCTCGACGCTTTCCGTTGGACAACGGCAGCTGATCAATTTCGCGCGCGCGCTGGCCCACAATCCGCGCTTCCTGATTCTGGACGAAGCCACTTCGAGCGTGGACACAAAAACAGAGTTGCTGATTCGCGAAGCGCTGGGGCGCTTGCTCTCCGGGCGCACGGCGCTGGTGATTGCGCATCGGCTCAGCACCATTCAACACGCGGACCGCATTCTGGTGTTCCATAAGGGCCGCTTGCGAGAGCAGGGCGCGCACCAGGAGCTTCTTGCCGAACGCGGGATTTATTACCGGCTCTACCAGCTCCAATATAAAGAGCAGGAATTGCACTTGCCCACCGAGGCGAACGGCACCACCGAACCGTCGCCGCTGCCCGCCAGCGACTGAGCACCGCGACCCGCCACATGCCACCCATACCGCTCCTTCTCTCCGCCGGCGAAGCTTCGGGAGACATGTACGCCGCGCGGCTCGCTACGGCACTGAAGCAACGCCTGGATGTGGCGATTTTTGGCATGGGCGGGCCGCAAATGCGCGCGGCGGGAGTTGAGATCATTACGGATTATTCGGAAGTTTCCGTTGTTGGCATCACCGAAGTGCTGAAGCGGTTGCCCTCGCTGCGCCGCGCGATGCGCCGGCTCGTGGACGAGGCGGAACGCCGGAGGCCTCCACTGGCGATTCTGACAGACTTCCCCGGCTTTCATCTGCGGCTCGCCCGCAAACTGCTTCCAAAAGGGATTCGCAATGTTTACTACATCTGCCCGCAATTCTGGGCGTGGCGGCCCTGGCGCGCGAATTTGGTACGGAGGCGCTTCGCGCAGGCGCTGTGCATCTTCCATTTCGAAGAAAAGTTCTACGCCGACGCTGGCGTGCCGGTGAAGTTCATTGGCCATCCGCTGGTGGGAAACGTTACGGCCACACTGACGCGGGAAGAATTTTGCAAGAAGTACAGTCTAAATGGCGCGGATCGCCTAATCGCTGTACTGCCGGGAAGCCGGCGCGGAGAAATCGCCTACCACGTGCCTGTGTTAGCGGAGGCGCTCGAACGGATCGGGCAAGAACTTCCAGCCAAGACTGAGGTGGTTGTCGCGGTTGCGCCGGGGCTGGACTTAGAGCGGCTCAAGGCGACGTTTCCCGAGCGGATGGGCGTGCGCTTCATCGAGGGCGATACGTACAACGCGGTGGCGGCTTCGAACCTGGCAATTGTGTCCAGCGGGACGGCAACAGTGGAAACGGCGCTGCTCGGAAAGCCAATGATTGTCGTATACCGCTTGTCCCCGCTGACGGCCAAACTGGCAAAGCCATTGGTGAAGACCAAGTTCTTCAGCATGGTTAACTTGATTGCCGGACGGGCTGTGGTGCCGGAGCTGATTCAAGACGATTTCACGCCGCAACGCGTTTCGGAAGAAGCAGTGAAGCTGCTTTCCGGGTCGGAAGGGAGCAAAATGAGTCTGGAGCAAATGCGCCGGGGATTGGCCGAGGTGCGCGAACTCTTGGGTCCCCCCGGGGCGGTAGAGCGGGCGGCAGACGCCATCGCCGCGCTTTTGCAGTCCGGCGAAAGCAACGCGAAGTGAGGGGTTTGGTATCCTATAGGTGTACCGGAGTCCCGGTTTGAATCTGGTTGAAAGGGGTCCGATGGCCCTACGTGGAAGAGTCTCAGGCGCGATTTGCGCTATTGCGTTTTTTCTTCTGGTTTGCACCGCAGTCCCCCTGCGCGCGCAGGGGCCGCGGCCCGCGCCTTTTCTCGCGGAGAACTACGATGTTTCCGCGTCGCTGGACGCCATCGGGCAAGCGATAAACGCCACGGCAAAAGTTGATTTCAAGGCCGTGGAAGTCGCCAGCAGCGTGCGCGTGGAATTGCACCCGAATTTGATCGTGCGGGATGTGAAGTCCGCGGATGGCAAGTCGCTGAGTTTTACCCGCGATAATCAGAATTCGCTTTTTGTGGTCGTGCAATTGTTGACGCCCGTCGCGGCCGGCGGACATGTAATTCTGACATTCACCTACGGCGGACTGCTCGCTAATGAAGAGAACAGTCCCGTACCGGGCGTGCGCGCGGCAGTCATCAACCATGATGGTGCCTATCTGTTGCTGCCTGGACGATGGTTCCCGCTGACCAACTTTCCTGCAAATCGCTATACGGCTACGTTCCGGCTGAATGTTCCGGATACGTTCGCCGTGGCGGGAACGGGCAAGTCAACGGCTCCCACGCCGATGGCGGGCAAGAACCCAGTGGAAGGCAACAGGCTGCTGTACACGTTTGAATGCAAGAATCTGGCGCCCAACGGGACGTTCGTGGCCGGCAGCAATCTCCAGTTGAATCCAAAGCAGGCTGAGGGGATCAATGTCGCCGTTTACGCGCCACGGACAGCGTCCGACAATGCACAGCAGTTCGCGGACAGCGTCGCGCGGTCGGTAACCATTTTTTCTGACATGTTTGGACCTATCCCCGATCCGACTTTTTCTGTGATTCAGATACCGGATGGAACCGTGCGCGATTTTGCCGCGCCCGGAGTGTTGCTGCTGAGCCAGCGCATCTGGGATCCGCGGGCGAGTGACCGAACCATCGCGCGCTTGGTGGCATCGCAATGGTGGGGAGTGCAAGTCCTGCCGGCGACTCCCGGCGACGTTTGGATCACCGACGGGCTGGCGCGTTATTCCGAAGCGTTGTACGCCGAACAGAACGCCGGCAAGGAAGCCGGCTTGAAAGTGGTGGACGAGTTTGCCGTGGGCTCGTTGATGTACGAGGACGCCGCTCCCATCGCGCAGGCTGCGCGCCTGGCGCCCTACTCGCCCGATTACCGGTCGGTGGTGATGAACAAGGGTGCGATGGTTTTTCACATGCTGCGCGCGCAGATGGGCGACGTTGCCTTCAAATCTGCGCTGCGCGATTTCTACTTTCAATTTGCGGAGAAGGCCGCGCGCATCGATGATTTTGTCAATATTGCGCAAAAACGCGCGGATGCTTCGGTGAAACCGCCGCAGGACCCGCCGAACTTGCGAGGCTTTTTCGCGCAATGGCTGAATTCGACGGGTATACCGGAGTTTTCGCTGGAGTACACCGTGTACCGGACGCCCAAGGGATTTCGCGTGGTCGGCAAGCTCAAGCAGCCGCTGGATACCTTTCACATGCCAGTGGACCTGCGGATCGATACGGAAGGAAATCCCGAACTTCGAACCGTGGATGTGATCGGCACGGAATCGGGCTTTACCGTCGAGACATTTGGACGGCCGAAGCCGGGCGGAATCAAGATTGATCCCAACAACGTGATCTTGAAAGGCAGCGCAGCCTTGCGGGCACGCGCGGCAGTGGCGCGCGGCGAAGAGCTTGCCGAACAGGGGCGCTTTTATGACGCGGTGACTCAGTACCAGCGCGCGCTCTCCATTCAACCGGGCAGGCCGCTCGCGAATTTCCGCATGGGGGAAGCATTTTTCTACCAGAAGAATTATCAAGCGGCGGCGAACGCGTTTCGCGAAGCTCTGCAAACCGTTCCCGAGCCCTCGGAAAAATGGACGGAAGTCTGGAGCCACATTTATCTCGGCAGGATATTTGACTTACTCGGACAGCGCGAACGCGCCGTAAATGAATACAGTAAAGCAAAGCAAACGAACGACGACACCGGCGGCGCTCAGCAGGCGGCCGAAGGATTTCTGAAGAAGGCGTACTCGGAAGGCGGAACTTCTGTCGCGACTCCTGCTAACACTCCGAGCGTCAAACCTGCGGCCGACATACCTGCTCCAGCTTCCGGCGAACGGCCAACGCTGAAAAAGCCCGATCAATTTGCTGGAAGATAAAAGGAAGCGGCAATAGCCGATCCGCGGTCAATTCATCCATGCAATGCCGGTAGCCCCGTTAAATTCGAATCCGCGGCTCCTTTTTGCTGAATGAGAACCTGAAACCGTTCGCCCATTCCTTCCGGATGGATGAGTGTTTTGAGTTGCAGCCGCGCCTGAACGCGCTCGGTTTCGGATTGTCCGTCATCGTAGAGATCAGCGAATTCATTTCGCTGCCCCAGCGCGAGAAGAAAACCCGTCTGCGAGGTGAGCCCGACGGAATCCAAACCTGCGCGTTTCCCCCATAGCTCAAGCGCGGTGAAATTCACGTGAGCAGTCAGGTCCTGTTCTCCCGGTGTGGCATAGAAATTTTCCGAAACGCGATGGTCGTAGTACGCCAAAAGTGTGCCGCGCGTGTGGTGATCATCGAACAGCTCCGCAGCGCGATGGCCGTAATCGATCGTGAGCACGTAGCCGCGCTCAAGACGGCGGCCCACCTCTGTGATCCAGTCACAGGCCTCCAGGCTCGCTTCCGCGTGCTGGCCTTCGCTGAGCACGATGCTTTGCGTAGAAAAATAATCGTTGATGGCGCATGTGGAGACGGGCGCCACAACGTCTACAAATTGGCCCGCGTCTAGACCGACAAGAATTTCTTTCAACGCACCTTCCTGGAAAATTACCCGATGAACGGGCAAAGCATCCATTAGCTCGTTCGAAAAAAGGCAGCCCACGGGAATGCGCGATGGAATTTCGATGGCAATTGCGAAATGGCCGTTGTGACCATGCTCCTGAAGGCGCTGCGTCGCTTGCTCGATGCGCGCCGCAGAGCGCTCGACGGCCACGTAACGCAACGCTCCGTAAAACGCTGGGATCTTCGCCGCACAGAAATCGAGAATGTGGCCTGCAAGGCGGCCAACGCCCGCTCCCGCTTCGACAAGCATGAATTCGGCTGGGCTGCCGAGGTGTTCCCACATTTCCGCGAACTGCCGCGCGAGCAGCCGGCCAAAAATCGGATGCATATCCACGCTCGTGTAGTAGTCCGCGAAGCGCGTCGATTCAGCTTTCGAGTAATAGCCGTGAAGCGGATGGTAGAGGCATTCGCGCATGAAGTCGGCGAAAGGTAACGGCCCATGGCGCCGAATACGGCTGGCGAGCAGTTCCGCGAGCGGCGTCACGCCCCATGGGCTCCGGCGGCGCCACCAGGGGCCTCCGCCTGAATCTGCTTCCACGCCCGCTTGAAGATTCCTTCGGCCACTTCATCGAACAGCACAAAGTAAATTGTTTCCAGCGAAGTTTCGCCGCGCAGATGCCCCGCGGCTTCGCGAAGCATGATCTCCGCGCACTCTTTCAGCGGGAAGCCGGCGATTCCCGTGCCGACAGCAGGAAACGCGATGGATTTGAGGCCGCGCTCGCTGGCGATGCGCAAAGAATGCGACGTGGAATTGCGCAGGGCATCCGCACTCGTCTTTCCACCCAGCGCCATGCTGGCGGCGTGGATTACAAAGTGCGCTTTCAGTTTTCCACCGGTGGTGATGGCAGCATAGCCAATGGGAATGCTGCCTATGGCGTCGCACTCGCGCTGAATTTCTTCGCCACCCTTCCGGCGGATGGCTCCCGCAACGCCAGCGCCAAGAATCAAATCATTGTTCGCCGCGTTGACGATGGCGTCCGTGTCCATCTCCGTCAGGTCGCCCTGTTGAATGACGATTTTCTCTGCCAGCGATTTCATCGTAGATTCTTTTCGTTTTCCACTAGCAGCCAAGCTTTCATCTCAGCAGCTTCTTGTAAGCCTCTTCATCAAAGCCAAGCACCATTTGTGATCCGCGAAGCACCACAGGTCTGCGAATCAGATTGGGGTTCTTCGCCATGAGCTTGACGGCTTCCGCTCGGGATGGCGGATGATCCTCCATCCTCCGCGTGCGATAAAGATCATTTCGCGTATTCAGAAACTCTTTGTAATCACGCTCGCCAATCAGCGCTTCGATCTCGGCTTCCGACAGCCGCTCCTTGTCCAAATCGCGCGACTCCAGCTCCGCTCCCAACTCCAGCAAGAGACCTCTTGCTCTGCGGCACGTGGTTCACGTCGGCTTTTGCAGAAATTTGATTTTTATTTTTGGCAAGACTTTCTTCCCCTCTGGCGTTTCCATTTCTTTGTAGGGGCGCAGCACCACTGCGCCTATCGCGGCAACCCTGCCGCTAATATCTCGGAACTTTCGGATCGATCTCCACCGACCAGCGCTCAATCCCGCCAGACAGCGACTTCGCTTTCTCAATGCCTTGAAACCGCAGCCACGCCGCCGCGTCCAGGCTGCGCATGCCGTGATGGCAGTAGCAGACCAATTCGTCCACATCCGGGAGCGTCTGCAAGCTAGCCGCAAGCGTGCCCAGCGGAATGAGCGTCGCGCCCTCAATCCTGCAAAGCTGGTGCTCCCAAGGCTCGCGCACATCTATCAGCACCAATTTTTCGCCGCTATCCAGCCGCGCCTTCACGGCCGCCGGCGTTATCTCCAATTCATCCATCTATCTTTCCTTCCGATCCGATGTGCCCCCGTCCAGAGATTCTCGAACTGTACGGTGGCTTGAAACACAGTCATAAGGGTTGTGGCGATTGCAAGAGGGGTTTTACTTGCCCTGAAATTTGGGATGTCTCTTCTCGAGAAACGCGCGAATCCCCTCGCTGCAGTCTTCCGAAAGATAGCAGCGAATTTGTTCCTGCACCTCGTGCTCCAGCGCCTTGGCGAGTTCTTTTCCTTCGCTACCGAACAGGGCTCTTTTGACGGCGCGGATCGCTACCGCCGGACCTTGCGCGATTTTCTGCGCAAGCGCTTTCACTTCCCCTTCGAGCCCGGCAGCAGGTACGACATGATTGACTATTCCAAGGTTAAGCGCAGTCTTGGCGTCAATCATATCGCCAGTGTAGAAAAGTTCGGCCGCCTTGGCAGGGCCCACCAGCTGCGGCAGGAAAAACGTGCCGCCATAGTCCGGGAAAAGCCCGACTCTCGCGAAATTCTGACCAAACGTCGCTTCCTCCGCGGCGATCCTCATGTCCGCAGCAAGAGCGATGTTCATCCCCGCCCCGGCGGCCGCGCCATTCACGGCCGCGATGACCGGCTGGGGCATCGTGCGCATCTTCAATACGGCCTGCATCCCCGCGCGCAGCAACGGCTCCAAGTCATGCGTCGCGCCGGTCTGCCGGCCTTTCCCGATGGCGCCAAGATCCCCACCCGCGCAAAAGGCCCGGCCCGCGCCCGTGATCACCACCACGTTGACGGTGTCATCTTCGGAGATGCGTCTCAGCGCCTCGTTGAGCGCGGAAGCGAGTTCGTTGTTCAAGGCGTTCAAGCGATCCGGGCGGTTCATCACTAACGTGACGATGCTCTCATGCTTGGTCTCAAGTAGGACGGACCCGGCTTGCGCGGTTTGTGGAGCGTTGCTCATGGCGGCCTCCGCGTTACGATCCTTTGGTATCGCGTTCTTTTTCCGTGCGCGCTACCAGCTGCGCGAGCTTGCGAAAATGCCGCAACTTCTCGCTCTTTCCCTGCGCATTGGCCCCGCTGGTGGACGGCAGCACATAGACACGCGCGCCATACAACAACTCTTTTTGGATTCCGTATTTGCATTTACGCTGCGAAAATTGTTCGTAGGTGAGCTTCCCGTTGAAAGCCACCACATGAGGCGCAAATTCTTCGAGCTTTTGCGAAAGCACAATGCGCCCCTCTGCATAATCCTCGCGCTTCAATTCTTCGATGCCTTTCGTGGGACGCTTGACCAGGTCGGTGAGACCGACGCCAAACTCGATGACCCGCTTGTCGTCGTGGTAATCAAACGGCTCGGGAACCACGCCGCCTTCGTGAAGCATGGGCCAGAATTCATTGCCGCGGCCCGCATAATAATGGCCCACGCGCACGGACGACTCGCTCGGATTGCAGCCTACGATCACGAGCTTCATGCCTTTGCGAAGGTGGTCGGGCAGCGTTCGCATAATCACAGCTTACTACGCCTTCGACATTCCGACGAAGCCTTGGTGAGAGCTGCGTGCTTCTTGACATGGGCCGCCCGGGGCTCCCAATGGCCTAAATAAATTGTCCGTCGCCGGCTATATCTACCCTGGCAAGAACCGTACGGTCTAAGCAGCAATGAAACTACGGGAATTCGCCCCGCAGTGGAGACAGCCGGCCAAATGCCTTGTAACTTAAGCTTTTTTTCTGAATCCCACGCACAGCACCATCATCGAATAAGGAGGACAGCAGAGGTGTTTCGTTGCTCTGTGCTACATTTATGGATGCGAAAGCGAGTACGTGGCCTCTAATGGGGTCGCCTAAACCATTGAACGCACCGAACCCTCACCGATTGCCGTCCAGCGTTGCCCGCGAGGACGAACACCTCCTGGTTGCCGCAGCCAAGCGCGGCGATACCAAGGCGTTCGAAGAGCTGGTGAACCGCTACGAAGCGAAAATCTTCCGGCTGACCATGAACATCACGCGAAATCGCGAAGACGCCGAAGACGCGATGCAAGATGCCTTCCTCAAGTCCTATTCGCATCTGAAGAATTTCCACGAAGACTCACGCTTTTACACTTGGTTGGTGCGCATCGCCGCCAATGAAGCTCTGATGCGGCTCCGGAAGCGCCGCCCGAACCAATTCTCCTTAGATGAACCGATCGAAGGCGATGACAACCTGATCCCGCAGGAGATCGAGGACTGGGGACCGAGTCCCGAGCAGCGCTTTGCGCAGACTGAAATGCACGAGATTCTTTCCAATGTGATAGATACACTGGAGCCCGATTTTCGCGTGGTCTTCGTCTTGCGGGACATTGAAGAGCTTTCCACCGAAGAAACCGCCAATACCCTCGGCATTTCCGTACCTGCGGTAAAATCCCGCTTGCTGCGGGCACGGTTGAAACTCCGGCAGAAATTGAATCGTTATTTTCGACAGGCTGGTACCAATTGAACTGCGACGACGTCATCCGCGAACTTTCGAATTACCTCGATGGCGAGCTTGCACTCTCGGCGAAACAGGATATCGAGGGGCATCTCGATGAGTGCCATGACTGCAAACTGGTGGTGGATCAGACAAAACTAACGGTAGAAGTTTTCTGTGACGCCAAGTTAGTGGAACTTCCAAATGACGTGAAATCGCGGCTGCATGAGGTGCTGCGGCGCAAGCTCGGCGGCAAAGGCAACTAAACGGGTCATTGATCCTACGGCAAGCCACCCCAGAGCGGTAGTTCCCTTCCCAGGCCTTGTTCTCGCGCCAACGCATAAACCTTAATCGCCACGGCTAAATCCCACGAAGCAATCCCGTTCGATTTAAACAGCGTCATTTCCGAATCGCTGGTTCTGCCGCTCGCTTTCCCGGCAACGACTTCAGAGAGTTTCTTAACTCCCGTCCAACAAATCTCATCGCCATGAAACGCGATGATGAGGTCTCCTGCTTCCTGCCGCGACTGTTCGACGGAATCGACTACGATGACGTCCGCGCTCGCCACTGCTTCGTCATCCAGTTCGCGCTTGTGCGCGTGATTCGCGCCGATGGCATTGATGTGCGCACCGGGCGCCAGATCGGCGCCGGCGACGACCGGCTGCGAAGTGGTCGTCGCGGTTGAAACAATATCCGCGCCGCGCACAGCTTCTCCCGAAGAGGCGCACGGCTGTACGGAAACGCCCAGCCGCTCCGACATCTCTTTGCAAAAACTCTCACGTTTGGCGGCATCGCGGCCGTAGGCGCGCGCGGATTCCAGCTTTCGCACCGCGGCCACCGCTTCCAGTTGCGTCCGAGCCTGCCCGCCAGTTCCGATGATCGCCACGATTCGCGCATCCTTGCGCGCCAGATATTTCGTAGCCACGCCAGAGGCCGCTCCGGTCCGCAATTGCCCCATATAGTCGGCTTCGATCAGCGCAAGCAGATCACCCGTAGCCATTTCGTAGAGCGGAACGAGGAAACGAAGCTTTCCACGAACGTAGGTGTACTGCTTCATCGCCACAAACCCCGCGGAAAAATCTGCCGCCGCCATGTAATGAAAAAATCCTCCGCCGGGCAATTCGAATCGCCTGCGTGGATGCACCACCACTTCCCCGGTAGCCTGCTTGCGCGAAATCTCTTCGACGGCCTCAATGGCCATCGGCATTGTCAGGACATCCCGCACTTCCGCTTCGCTGATATGCAGCGTCATCGCTTTCACTCTCCGCGGTAGCCGCGCTCCTCTAGGGGAGCAAACAAACTCTCAAGTATTCTTGGACCTGCCACGCTGCTCATCCCGGGGGACATGCACGGTACAGAAAATCTGTCATGGGGACGCAGGCTTCGCCGGTTTCGGTGGGGCATGTTTAACAGGAGCGCTGGGACTTTCGCGGACGCGCCGCACTACGGTTTGGTTCAATCGGTAAACTCGTTCTTCCTTGTTCCCATCCATATCGCGAAATCGAAACTCAGGCTCCCCTTTAGGGCCTTTCTCAATTCGAATGGGCATCTGGCCGCACAAATCATTTTCGATGAACGCCGTCTCGTAGCGCTCCTTCTTCACATACCACGTGTAGACGCGCAAGGCGGTGAAGTCACACGCCTGGCCCTCCGCCCCCCGAGCTGCCGCAACAAGATACTGCGGCTTGTCTCCAGATGGATCGCTAATACGGTTGAGTTCAAACCACGCAAGCGGCCGGAGGTTTGCCGAAGCCGCGCCTTCCCGGACAGCTTCCGGCAAATCCAATTCGACGAACCGGGCAATCAGCCAACCCGAAATCGGCAGCGTCTGATCACCCGGCTGCGTGGTGGTATTCGTATCGGCAGCCCGCGCTGCCGTCTCGCCCGGAGGCCGCGTGGCCAGGCCGCGCACCAGAAACCAATCCTCTTTCTTGGTCTCCTCAACCTCGTTCGAAGAATCCTTCTCATCGCTGCTTTGAACCCAATCGGCAACCGCGCGGCCGACAATTTCCACGGGAACGCCACGGCTAAACTGGTACAAACGCGGCTCGGTGCGGCCGGGCTCAACGCGTAAATTTGTGGAAACTTTGGTGCGGCCCCGCGCCTGCACCAGCATGGGCCGGACTTGTGCGAGCAGTTTCGCGCTGCGCTGCCACAAGGCAGGATCCATCAAGTTGCGTCCATCAATCCAGCCCACGGTTCCGGCAGCCGTGCGAACCTTGACGTTATCATTGCGCCGCGAAACCACGTCCACGCGGTCCCCATAGTGCAGAATCGAAACCGGCGCGCGCACTTGCGCCACCCCGCTCCACAACGTGACGCTCCGCTCGCTCACAAACGCCTCGCCCAGCGTCTCGTGCTTGGGCCGGAACATCCACGCCGCCAGCGCCACCAGGCACAGCAACGGCACCGCAATGAGCAGTCTTCTCCTCATTCACTGGCCTTCTTCATGATTTCTAGGGCTCTCCGCGATTCGTTAACAATTGTACCTGAAACTCTGTCGGTGCCGTGGCCGCGGAACGCTCCGCGTTTCTGCTAAGATGCCATAACGCTGGCGCAAAAATTTCGAATTTACTCGTGGAGGATTTTTAATGAAGTCTCTCAATTCCCTTCAGCCGCTCGGCTTGCTGCTCCTTCGGTTGGCGCTTGCGCTGGTGTTCTTCTCGCACGGCTACCCGAAGCTGACGCATTCCGGCGCAGGCATGCAGGGCTTCTTCGTGCAGCACGGCCTGCCGGGATACTTTGTCTATATTTCCGGAGTCCTAGAGGTCTTTGGAAGTGCCCTGCTGGTTTTGGGATTGTTTACGCGGGCAGCGGCGTTGTTACTCGCGATTGAGATGGGCGTAGCGATTTGGAAGGTGCACAGCGCCGGAGGGTATCTCGCCATCCATAACTACGAGTTCCCCATGGCACTGCTAACGGCGTCGTTCGCATTGGCCACGGTCGGCGCGGGACTCGTGTCTCTCGATCACCCTATGTTCGAGAGTGGAGGCAAGTCTCGACCACCGAAAAACGCAAAGTGAGCGAAACAATAAGGCTAGGAAACTACCGTCGCTGAAGTCGGAATCACGCCAGCAGGCGCCAGGGGCAAAACAATCCACAGAACGATGTAAGCCAATAGGCCCGTGCCTGCGCAGAAGAACGCCAGCACCCACAACACGCGGATGATGGTGGGGTCCAGATCAAAATAGTCTGCCAGGCCCGCGCACACACCCGCGATCTTCTTATCCGTGCTGGAGCGCATCAGCCGCTTCGAGCCGCCCGTGGCGGGCGATAGCCCCGGCGGTGCGGTCTCCGGCTGCTTGGAACCGCAGTTGTAGCAGAACTTCGATCCGACAGCGATTTCTTTTTGACAATTCGTGCAGTTCATTGGGTCACCTCCACAGGGCCATTCGTCTTGGCGTCCCTACCTATAACTACGAAGATGTGGCCGAAAAAGTTTCCCCCCGCAGGAGTCTAAACCGAATTGGCTCAGTATTCCAGAAGCCGTTTCACGGCGGCCGTAATGTGCGTTGTCTGCGGCAGGATCACGTCTTCGAGTTTCGGCTGGTACGCGCAGAACGTATCCATAGCCGCCACGCGCCGCACCGGAGCGTCCAATTCTTCAAATAATTCATCGGCAATTCGCGCCGCGATTTCCGCGCCATAGCCCCAGCTCAGCATGTCTTCATACGCCACGATGACGCGATGCGTCTTTCGAACGGTGGCCGCGATGGCCTCCCAGTCGTAAGGAGAAAGCGAGCGCAAATCAATGATCTCGATAGAAATCCCCTCACGCTCCAACTGCGCCGCGGCAACCTCAGTGCGATGCACGAGCGCGCCGTAAGTAATGATGCTCAAGTCCGTGCCTTCTCTCACCGTGCGCGCTTTGCCAAACGGAATCGTAAAATCCGGCCCCGGATTTTCCGAGCGATTGTACGGCTGTCGGTAAAGATGCTTGTGCTCCAGGAACATGACCGGATCGTCGCACCGAATAGCCGTCCGCAAAAGACCCGCCACATCGAGCGCCGTCGAAGGCATCACCACACGAAGGCCCGGGCAATGCGCAAAAATCGATTCCCCGCTCTGGCTGTGATAAACGCCGCCACCAGTAAGGTACCCCCCGATGGGCACGCGAAGAACCACCGGCGCCTTGAAAGCGCCATTCGAACGCCAGCGCATCACGCACAGCTCGTCGCGAATCTGCATCATCGCCGGCCAGATGTAGTCGAAGAACTGAATTTCCGCCACCGGCTTCAATCCGCGCGTCGCCATTCCGATGGCACGCCCGACGATGCTCGCTTCCGCCAGCGGCGAATTGAAAACGCGATCGGCCCCATACTTCCGTTGCAAACCAGAGGTCGCCTTGAAGACCCCGCCCTTGCCCTTCACGTTTTTGAGATTGTCCTCGCGGCTGGCGTCGGCCACATCTTCACCGAAAATCGTAATGCGCTCATCGCGCGCCATTTCGTCGGAAAGCGTCGCCGCAACCATCTCGACCATGGTCTTCGGCGCACCATGAAAATGCGGCTGCGCTTCGAACGCGGAAGACGCCGGATCGATCTCCGGCGAATAGACGTGTATCGGAATGGACTCAACCGAAGGCTCTTCGGCCATCAGCGCCTGGTCCGCCGCATCGCGAACTTCGTTGTCAATTTCAGCTTCGAGCGATTCGATCTGCTTCTGGTCCAGCACGCCCTCGCGAACCAGGACCAGCGCAAGTTTTGAAAGCGGATCCCGCCGCGCCTCTTCCTCGCGTTCCTCCGCCGACTTATAAAGCTTCTCGTCATCGGAAAGCGAATGCGAATAGGGCCGCGTCACATGCGCATGAATCAGCGCCGGCCCGCGCCGCTCGCGGCAATATTCAACCGCATCTTTGCAGACAGGATAGCATTCGAACGGATCCGTGCCATCGCACTCCGCAACATGCAGCCCCGGAAAGCTGCGCACCAGTTTTGAAATGCTTCCACCGGCGGTCTGCACTTCCACCGGAACAGAAATGGCGTACCCGTTGTCTTCAATCAGATACAGCAGCGGAAGTTTCTTCGCGCAGGCCACGTTGAGCGATTCCCAGAACTCACCCTCGCTCGTCGAGCCGTCGCCCCCAGAAACATACACAATCTCATCGCTCTCGTAACTCACATGTTCGCCAAGCGGCGCCTTCTTCGCTTGCGCCAACGCCTTGGGCCGCCCTTCGAAATAAAGCGTGGCTTCCGCGGCGCCAACCGCCTGGACAAATTGCGTGCCAGTGCACGAAGACTTGCTCACAATGTTCCACTTCGGATGCCCCCAGTGCGACGGCATCTGCCGCCCGCCGGAGCTGAGGTCATCTTTCGCCCCAACCGCCGCCAGCAGCGTCTCCAAAGGCGTCACACCAAGCATCAGGCAAAGCGCCCGGTCCCGGTAATATGGATAAAACCAATCCACGCCCGGGCGCAGAAATAGCCCCATAACGGCCGTGACCGCCTCGTGCCCCGCGCTGGAGATTTGAAAGTAAATTTTGTTTTGCCGCTTGAGTTGTATCTCGCGGTCATCGAGCCGCCGCGACAGGTACATCGCGCGGTAAAGCCGGATCAGGGTGTCGTGATCGAGGCCGTGGACTTTGGGGGCGTCAAGCTTTGCTACTTTGACCCGCGTTTGTGACGCCATTCGTTCTGCCCTCAGCTGGAAGTTGGAATTGCGCCTCGCGGAACTCAATTATACCGGATTTCCGTTTTCCACTCTTCTATTTGACGTGCGCGCCGCTCCGCAAGCCTTGCAAAAACAGGCCATATTGGCCTCTAAATATTGTCACCGTGCTGTAGCGTGAAGAAGAACCGTTCACCGTTCCACTCAGTCGAGCGATTCGAATTGCTTATCGGCCTTCTCGAACTCCGGATCCGTATGCAGAATCACTTTCGGAGACGCGCTTTTAAACGGCTCCTCCGAAGGAATACGCGCCACCCACCGCTGTTCAGAAAGTTTTTCATGCGCGCTGAAATACAAGCGCACCAGCAAGCTCACTTTGCCGTTAGCCGTGGCTTCCGGCTTTTCCGCGTCAGATTCACTGGATTTCGCTTTGGTCTTTCCCTTGGGCTTGGCAGTGGCAGCCGGCGCCCGCTTTTCTACGGTTTCAGCTTTCGCAGCGGCTTCTCCAGCCGGGCTCTCTGGGCGCTCCAGTTTATACTGCAGCTTCTTATCCAGGCGAAAAGCCTGCTTCCAGCCGTCGAGTTTGTGGCGCGCTTGCTGCGCCTTCTCCTCATCCGTACCAAAATCCAGCTTGATGTAAATGTGGGACATAAACTAAGTCTGCGACCCACTGCACTCGAAGTCAAGATTGCCCCTGCCGCAAATGTTTCCGCTGGCCACCGCCGGAGTCTCGGGTCATAGGTCAGTTTGGCGAATTCCGCAAGGACCGCGCATTTGAATTTTCTGGTAGTCTAAACCCTATGTTTCCGATGTTTCCCCATCCAATTTACGCGATTGCGGTAGTTCTCGCGGCAGTATTGGTGATTGTCTACGTCCGAAACAAGCGAAATCTATGAAGCATTGCCCTTAAATTTTTCTATCCATTCGATTGTCGGGCTTCGTTCGGGCCGGATGCAATACCACGCTGACCCACTATCGAGTCTCGGGCGGTAGTGCGATGGAACGCGGATTCGGCGTATAGTGAATCGTCGCGCAGGCGGCGATGGCTTTTAGGGGGTTGCAAACTATGGCGCGTCACGCTATAGTGTCTGGCGACAGAGATTGCCTCAAGCAAGACATGCAAACTGCGCCTCACGATCGCCGGCGTCTTCTTTCCGCAAGCTTCTGCTTGCTCGCGGTCGTCTTGCTTTATGCGCCCATCGCCGCAGCAGCTTGGTCATCGTACTCCGCCGCATGCTGCACCACGGCTCAATGCCCGATCAAATCGCATCATCATCAAAGCAAAAATTCGCCGGCCTCCTCTGACAATCACATGGACTGTGGCCATGATATGGCGGGGATGAGCGCATGCAGTATGTCCTGCTGTCAGAATACTGAGCCTCCCGCGATGGTCTCCCTGGCATTCGTGCTGCCAACAGTTCTCTCACTCACTGGGCCAGCCGTTCGTAAGGCGCCGATCGAATCCGCGAAGCCCCTCGATTTCTTGCGCTCGGTTGAACCTCTTTCTCCCCCTCCTCGCCTTGAAACTGCGGCCGCTTAACATCTGGCTCGCAGTTCCCTCGAAATCCTAGTAACCAAACCCGCGGCAACTCTGCCGCGCGAGGCTCATTCCTTTGAGGAGGAAAAAGATTTTATGCGTCGCTATTTATTCTTTTTTCTGTTCTTGCAGTTGACCGCTGTCGCTGCCTTGGCAACTGTCTTTGGCACCGTGCGAGGCATCGTTCACGACCCGCAACATCGGCCGGTAGCCGGAATCCAGGTGGTCCTGAAAGCAAAATCCTCAGAATTCACCCAAACCGCCCTAACGGACGTCAACGGCGAGTTCCACTTCGACGCCGTGCCGCTCGCCGATTACACCGTCACGGTTTCAGAACAAGGATTCGCAACCGTCGAACAATCTCTTTCCGTTCTTTCCGGAACCGCACCCGTGCTTCATTTCGAGTTGCAGCTCGCTTCACAAAATCAATCGATTTTGGTGTCGGCCGCCCCTGCTCAAGGAGAATCCGTCACCCCCACAACCCTGGTGAATCGGCTTGAGATTCAGGAAACGCCGGGAGCCGCGCGTACCAACAGCCTGGCTATGATCACCGATTACGTGCCAGGCTCCTACTTCACGCATGACCAGCTCCACGTCCGCGGCGGCCATCAGGTGAGCTGGCTGATTGATGGCGTGCCCATTCCCAACACCAACATTGCCAGCAACCTAGGCCCGCAGGTCGACCCGAACGATATTGACACCGTCGAAATGCAGCGCGGCAGCTACTCGGCCGACTACGGCGACCGCACCTATGGCGTCTTCAACGTGGCCCCGCGCACGGGGTTCGAGCGCAACAACGAAGCCGAATTGGTTCTCAGCGCCGGAAATTTCTTTCAGACCGACGATCAGCTCAATTTCGGCGGCCACACCAACAATTTCGCCTACTATGCCAGCGTCAACGCCAACCGCACCAACCTGGGCTTGCAAACGCCTACCTCCGCGGTCATTCACGACGCCGCCAACGGCTTCGGCGGGTTCGGCTCCTTGATCTACAACGCGGATTCGAAAGATCAGTTCCGCCTCGTCGCGCAAATCCGCCGCGATTATTTTCAAGTCCCCTTTGACCCCAACGATCCCAACACATCGACCCAGTTTCTCAGCGATACGAATCGCGAGAACGATTCGTTCGTCACCTTCTCCTGGGTGCGGACGGTTTCTCCGGGGTTGGTGTTTACGGTGTCGCCGTTCTTTCATTACAACAGCGCGAATTATGGCAGCAGCCCGCTGGATCTGCCGAGTTCGGCCACCGAAAACCGTTCCTCCAAATACGCGGGCGGGCAAGCAACGATTTCCTGGGTGAAAGACCGCAACAATCTGCGCGCAGGCTTTTACGGTTTTGCTCAGCAGGACAGTCAACTGTTCGCCTTGACCTACAATTGCCCGACACCGCCAACCGCAACATGCCCGGAAACTCCGGCGGACGATCTTGCGCCCACGCCATCCAATCCCGACGGAAGCCTGATCGCTATCTACGCGGAAGATCAGTTTAAGCCCACCTCCTGGCTGACGCTGAATGCCGGTTTGCGGCAGACGCATTTTTCCGGCGGACTCACGGAAAATGCCACCAGCCCACGAGCAGGCGCCTCGGTGAGAATCCCCAAGCTCAGCTGGGTGTTCCGCGGATTCTACGGCCGCTTCTATCAAGCCCCGCCCTTGAGCACCATCTCCGGACCGCTGCTCCAACTCGCTACCCAACAAAACCTGGGCTTCATTCCCCTGAAAGGCGAGCGCGATGAAGAGCATCAGTTCGGCGTGACCATTCCTTGGCGCGGCTGGACCATTGACGCCGACAACTTCGAAACGCGCGCGACAAATTTCTTCGACCATAACAACTTCAACGATTCCGACCTCTTTTTCCCCATCACCATTCAAGGTGCGCGCATCAACGGTTGGGAGCTAACCCTGCGTTCCCCGCGCATCCATGGCAAAGGACAGGCTTACGTGACCTATTCCAATCAGCTGGCGCTCGGTTGCGGCGCCATCAACGGCGGCTTGACGAACTTTTCCTTCGCCGCAGGTTGCGGCTTTCTCGACCACGATCAACGAAATACCCTGCACTTCGGCGGACAATACAGCCTGCCTTGGCGCTCCTATGCTTCCACGGACGTGTACTACGCCTCCGGCTTCACCAATGGCGATTTTCCTCCGGGGACGAATCATCTGCCGGGGCACACTACATTTGATATGACGCTGGGCAAGAGTTTTGGCGAACGCTTTTCCGTGGATGTTCACGGCATCAACGTCGCCAACCGCCGCGTTCTGCTCGATAACAGCTTCACCTTCGGCGGAACGCACTACTTGAACCCGCGCGAAATCTACGCGCAGATTCGCTACCGGTTTCATTACTGAGGCCTCGCGGGAAGCCGTGACGCGCGTTGGCGAGCCCCCTCCGGCAGGCTTTCGCGCCCGCGGCTTCTCGCGGTATCATCACGTCGAAAAAGTGGGAGCTCATGCATAAATCATCGAAGCCGTTTCTCCTGGGACTGTCGCTCGCCTGCTGCCTCGCAGTCGCTTGCGCGCCCAAGGACGTGAAGCATTACCCCATCCAGGCGAAAGTCATCAGCGTGGATCTACCAAGCAAACGAATCGTCGTCGAGCACGGCGATATTCCAGGCCTGATGCCCGCCATGACCATGGGCTACACCCTCGCCGTCCCCAAGGAGGCCCAAGGCCTCGCACTGGGAGACAAAATCAGCGCTGACCTGGTCGTCACCGACGGCCTCGCCCGCCTCGAAAAAATCGTCCTGCTAGAAAAAGCCAATCCGGCCCCCATTCCGGCCCAGGCAGCCAAGCCATAAGCCTTTGGTCGTCAGTGGGAGACCCATTTAAGACCCCAAGGAACGGGCGCGCAGGTTGATTCCAACGATTTTTCCCTTTGACTCGTGCCCACCCCGCGATTACGATAATCGCAGGTAAAACTGTTTGAAGAACGGCAGCCCTGCTGCCGTTTTTTTATTGAGGCCTTCCCAATCGCACCCAGTCTGGCTCAGGCGGACGACATCCGAACCGCGTTGGCAGGGACGATTGACAACAGGATCGTTCCGCAACGACAATTCGTGCGAACCGAAGGGGGCCCAATCCGATGCAATGGCTGAAAGCGTTTTTCGGGGGAAAGCCCGCCCCCGGAGCGGCTTATGTCTCGCGCCGGGTTACCCACAAACATCCTTTAGTCATCCAGAACCCGAAGATCGGGTTCCTGAACCTGATTGGAACGCAGGCGCTTCCGCTTGTGGATGAGGATATCACCGCGCTAAAGCCGCTTTTTTCAGGATGTCTGGAAAGCGCCGGCGACCTCCCGGTCTGCGATGTCCTGATGATCTATGCGACGATCAGACCGGACGGCCTAATCCAGAATGCATCCCAGAGTCTGCGTGAGCTAATTTATAAATCCCACGCGCCCATTGTGGTCGTGGCTACGGAGAATAGCGCACAATCCTATATCGCGGCTGGCAAGCGTCCTGGGGCAGGTAAAGCGAATCTGGTTATGACGATGAAGCGCAACGGCCTGATCTTTCCTAATTTCTTCAAAGAGCTTTTTGGGATGATGTATCGAGGCGTCTCGATGCCAATGGCATGGGTGAAACTAGCACCGCAAATCCCAGGCAAGGAACACGACAATGTGCCCGGAACGATCTGCGCGATGGAGGTGACACATGTGATCTTCAAATCAGTGGTAGACTCTGCGCGGTAGCCCTAAGTTAACTTCTTTAAAATCAACACTTATGAGGGCGCCGCAAGTGTTGATTCTAATGGACTTACAGAAACTCTAAGCTGTTTAGAATCAACACTTACAAAAAACCGGGGGAGGGGTGGGGGCACCCATCCGGTAGTTTTCCGCTCGTTTTTCTGCTCAGGGCTCCGGCCTCTATGCTTCGCGGCAGGGACCCGGCTCAAATTTGTCAGGTCAGCGGTCCACGAACTTGATAAACTAAACCGAAATCTCGAATGGCGATGGAGTTCGCCATAACCGGGCCGCCGTTTCTGACCGGCCCTGATGACTCCTGGCAGCCTGGCGGCTCCAGGAGTTTTTTGTTGAGCGGGCGGCCAGTAATTCGCTGGTGCGCCCCGCTGGGCCACGGATTGGAGCAACTTTGCGTCTCGCATTGATCGCCATCTTCGGCGCGGCCGGCACCCTGGCGCGCTACGGCCTGCAGGGTGTCGTTCAAATTCGCGCCGGAAGCACCTTCCCCTACGGCACCCTGCTGGTGAATTTGACCGGCTGCTTCCTGCTCGGCCTGATCGGCCAATTCACGCTCAACCGCATGGTCATTTCGCCCGACTGGCGCGTGGCCATCGCCGTCGGTTTTTTCGGCGGATACACCACCTTCTCCAGCTTTGGCTGGGAAACCGCCAAGATGTTAGAAGAAGGCGAATGGACTTGGGCCACCGCCTACGTAGCAGCCAGCGTAATCGCCGGTCTGCTCCTCACCGTCGCCGGCATCCGACTTGCCAACAAATTCTGACAATGTGCTCGCACACTTTCAAACGTGTCATCCTGAGCGCATCCGACAAGGATGCGCGAAGGATCTCAACGCCAGCCGTCGCGAAGCATGATCGATGGATCGCAAGTCGCCAGTCACGAGTCACCAGTCACCCATCAACTAGTCATGAGGTTCACCAATGACCCACGAAAGATTTGAAGGCGAACGCACCCTGATGCGCATCCACATCGGCGAATCCGATAAATGGCACGGCAAACCCCTCCACGAAGCCATCGTCGCGATGCTGCGCAAAGACGGTTTCTCCGGCGCAACCGTGCTTCGCGGCGTCGGCGGCTACGGCGGCTCCAGCATCTATCACACGGACAAACTTCTGCGTCTCTCGCAGGACTTGCCCATCATCCTCGAAGTCATCGAATCCCAGGAGCGCATCGAACAAATTCTCCCCCGCCTCGACGAAATGGTCGAAGGCGGCCTAATCACCCTCGAAAAAGTCCGCGTCATCCTCTACCGCGCCGCAAAAAAATAGCGCGCAAAGGGGATTTCATTTCTTGTGGTTGTGGAGGCGTACGGGGATTACCAAAACCGTTTAATCATGTTTTTAGTTCCCGCCCAACGATAAAAAAGGAAGAGGTTTGCTGCGGCGGCGAATCCCCGAAGCATCGAAAAGTAGAAATCGTTCAGGTCTTCACTCAATCGAGGCACGCCCGATCGAACGAGGTCGACGGCTGGTGCCAGCAGGCTCAGCGTCCATAGCACAAGAAAAAGATAAATGATGACCCGGAAGTCCGACTCGACTTTGAGGCTTTTCACCAGTAAGTAGCTGCAGACGATCAGTTCCAAGCCAAAAATGGCGACAAGGATCGCCGGAAATGGTTCGACTGCCAGAGCGGTTCCGCCGCACGGCCCAGCGCTCACGTTGGCCGCTAGAATCGACCCAAAAAAACATCATGAAAACGCTCAGCACTTGTCGCGCGACGCTCAGAAGCACTTCGGCAAGACGGTTTTGCACTCAGCATTCCTCACTGCAAGTGTGCTTCAGGAATGCCATCAGCTGGCGGGAACCGCAATCGAGTTCATCTAGACTGTTAACTCTAGATGGACGACCGCAAACTACTCCTCCAGGAATTGCATAGTCCCAGGCACCAGCCCAGCCTGCCCCTTCGGCAACTGGCACCTGCGGCCGCGTTCAGGTGGCCCGATGTAGAATCCACGGCACTTTTCACGTACACTCCGCGGGCGAGGTGGGTGTGAATCAATCCAGCGATCGGGCACGCTACACTCTGGCCATTCTATTTGCCATCAATCTTCTCAACTTCTACGATCGCCAGATTCCGGGCGCGCTCGTCGAGCCGATTCGCAAACAATGGTCTTTGACAGACTCACAGATCGGGTGGCTGGCCACCGCCTTCACTCTCCTCTACGCCGTCGTCGGCGTGCCCTTCGGGCGATTGTCCGATCGTTGGAACCGCCCTCGCTTGCTCAGCTGGGGCGTTGCCGCTTGGAGCGTGCTCACCGCTGCCTCGGGATTCGCGTGGGGTTTCGCTTCATTGTTTGCCGCGCGCCTGGGCGTAGGCGTGGGCGAGGCCACCTGCGCGCCCGCCGCAAACTCTCTCATCGCCGACCTCTATCCCGCGAAACGCCGCGCCCAAGCCATTTCGCTCTTCATGATGGGGCTTCCTGTTGGGAACTTTCTTGGTTCTTATGTGAGCGGCCATGTCGCCGCCGCCTACGGATGGAGAATGGCATTCTACGTCGCTTGCCTGCCCGGTTTGCTCCTTGCTGTTCTGGCGGCGCAACTGCTCGACCCGCCTCGCGGCGCCGCGGAGAGTTCGCCTCTGGCGGGACGTAAACATCGGGACTATCCCCATTGGTGGTCGGCCTTAAAAATCCCCACGATCCGTTGGATCATCCTTACCGGCGCTTTGTCTAATTTCAACATGTATGCGATTCCGACTTTTTTGCCTGCGTACCTCAGCCGATATCACTCACTCAATCTCAAGAGCGCGAATACGCTTGCTGCCATTGCCTTTGGCGCGGTAGGCATTCCCGGACTTTTGCTGGGCGGCTGGGGCGCCGATCGCGCTGCTGCCGTCCGTTCCGGTGGCCGGCTTTTACTTTCCTCCGCGGCGATATTTCTCGCGGCAATTTTCTTCTACTCGGCTCTCAACGTGCCACAAGGACAGTTCATCCTATTCGGAGTGCTGATGGGAGCGGGCTGCCTGCTCAGTTATTTTTACTATTCCTGCGTCTACGCCACCATCCACGACATCGTTCCCCCAAGCCTTCGCGGCACAGCCATGGCCCTCTACTTTTTTGCCATGTACTTGCTCGGCGGGAGCTTCGGTCCGGTGCTGACCGGAAGGCTCAGTGATCATTATGCGCACCGTGCCATGGCCGAAGCTGGCGCAACCGCCTTGAACGAGCACTTCCGCGCCGTCGGCCTGCATAGCGCCATGTACGTAATTCCGGTGTGTAGCCTCGTCTTGGCGGCCGTTCTTCTTGCCGCTTCGCGCACGGTTTCTGCGGATCTAAATAATTTGCAGGTCTGGATGTCGACGCCGGATACGCAGCCGCCGCCGCTCCCGGCTCAACTCCAGGAATCGCATCGCTCTTAAATTCTTGACCAACTCAATTCCTGTTCAAGTTAAACTCGGCTGCCTTGGTCGAAACTTCTCAACGCGCTTCCTGGCTCAACCGCACCGTGCTCGGCGTCGGCCTCACCAGTCTCTTCAGCGACTGGAGCCACGAAACCGCCACTGCCGTGCTACCGGCATTCCTCGCCGCGATCGGGGCAGGCCCCGCGTGGCTTGGCGCCATCGAAGGAATCGCCGACGGGCTCTCCAGCTTCACAAAACTTGCCGCCGGCTACTACACCGATCGTTTGAAACGTAGAAAGCCGTTGGCCATTTTTGGCTACGCGTTCACAGCACTTTCCACGGCCTCGTTCGCGTTCGCCACGCACGCCTACCATGTGCTGTTCGGCCGAGTAGCCGCATGGCTGGGCCGCGGCGTGCGCTCACCAGCAAAGAAAACGCTGCTCGCCGCCGACGTCCCGCCAAACGGCTACGGCCGCGCCTTCGGCTTTGAACGCCTGATGGACACGGTAGGCGCCATCGCCGGCCCGCTCACCGCGCTTTGGCTCCTCGAAGTCACCGGCCACTCCTACCACAAGGTTTTTCTGTGGACACTCTTGCCCGGCCTCGTCGCTGTCGCGCTCTTCTGGCTGCTGGTGCGCGAGCGCCCGATTGCCGCGGGACCTCAGCGATCTTTTCTCATTGGTTTGAAAGCTCTGCCACTCTCGTTTCGACAACTGCTCGTAGGAGTCGGCGTGTTCGGCGCTGGAGATTTTTCTCACTCCCTGCTGATTCTTTACGCCGCGCGCACGCTCGCTCCTGCGTACGGAACGGCCCGCGCCGCGAGCCTCGCCGTCGGCTTCTACACGCTCCACAACGTGTTCTACGCCGGCTCAGCCTATCTAAGCGGCTGGCTGAGCGACCGCGTCCCGAGCCGCAAAGACGTCCTGGCCGCAGGCTACGCCCTCGCCGGAGTCACCGCGATTCTTCTCTGCATCGGAACACATTCGCTGTGGCTGCTCGCCCTGATTTTCGTTTTGGCCGGCCTCTACGTCGGCACCGAGGAGGCCCTCGAGGATTCGCTCACCGCCGAGCTGGTTCCCAAGGAACAGCACGGCATGGCCTTCGGCACCCTCGCCGCCGTCAACGCCGTCGGCGATTTTGTCTCCAGCCTCCTCGTCGGCTTCCTCTGGAGCGCCTTCAACGTCCAGACCGCCTTCACAGCGTCAGCGGTCTTGTTTTTCGCCGGCGCTCTCCTCATCCTGCGCTTACGCACGCAGTCGTGAGGCCTTTTCTCTGTGGCCTCTGCGCGCTCCGTGCACTCTGCGTTAAGTCCCCGCAGTTCCATCTTGCGGCGCGAAACGCACCGTGCTACTGTGAGCGAACAAAAGGCGAATCAATGGAAGGGGCTTTCCATGCCGGAATCGCTTGCTGTTCGCAGGGCTGGCACATCAACGTCCATAATGCGCGTCCACGAAGTTCTGGACGCGTTCGCGGCTCGCGACCACAACGGCGAACTGCTCACTGCCGTGCGCCATTTTCCCGCGCGCGAGGCGCAGTGGGCTGACTTCCCGACTTGGGTTCATTGGAATCTCGTTGACGCATACGCAGGCAAAGGAATTCGCCGACTTTATACGCATCAGGTGGCAGCGGCGGAAGCCGTGCATGCCGGCAATAACGTTGTCATTGTCACGCCGACGGCTTCGGGAAAAACGCTTTGCTACAACCTGCCGGTGTTGAATGCGGTTTTGGAAAATTCTGATACTCGGGCGCTGTATCTCTTCCCTACCAAAGCACTCGCGCAGGATCAGCTTGCGGAGCTGCATGACTTGAATCAGCGGTTGGACAATCGCTTTGGCGTTTTCACTTATGACGGCGACACGCCGGCCGACGCTCGCAAAGCCATTCGCGAAAAAAGCCACGCCATTCTGACTAACCCGGACATGCTGCACACCGGGATATTGCCGCATCACACGCGGTGGACGCGGCTGTTCGAGAATCTCCAATACATTGTGGTTGATGAGCTGCACACGTACCGCGGCGTTTTCGGCAGCCACTTGTGTAATGTGCTGCGGCGGCTGAGGCGCATCGCGCGTTTTTACGGGCGCGATCCGCAATTCATTTGTTGTTCCGCGACAATTGCGAATCCCGGTGACCTCGCCACGCGGCTTCTCGAATCTGACGTCGAGGTCCTCAACTCGAATGGCGCGCCTGCCGCGGAAAAGACTTTTGTTTTTTACAATCCTCCTGTCGTGAATCGCGCGCTGGGGATTCACCGCAGCTACATAAATGAAGCTTCGCGTGTTGCGCAGGAATTTCTGAAACGGGATTTGCAAACGATCGTCTTCGCCAATTCGCGGCTGCACACGGAGATTCTTCTCACTTATTTGCAACAGGCCAATCCGCACTTGCCGGGAACACCACAAACGATTCACGGCTACCGCGGCGGTTATTTGCCGAACGAGCGCCGAGAGATCGAGCGCGGGCTGCGCGATGGAAAAATTCGTGGCGTGGTTTCCACCAGTGCTCTCGAACTCGGCATTGACGTCGGTTCGCTCGATACTGTGGTTATGGCCGGGTATCCCGGCAGCATCGCCGCTACCTGGCAGCGGGCTGGGCGCGCGGGTCGCCGCAGCGGAAGCTCTTGCGCTGTGCTTGTGGCCTCATCTTCGCCGCTCGATCAATTCATCGTGCGCCATCCCGACTATTTTTTCGGGAACACTCCCGAGCATGCTTTTATTCAGCCGGACAATCTCGAAATCCTTATCAATCATTTGAAATGTGCTGCGTTTGAATTGCCCATTGCTCCGGGCGAGAAATTCGGCGACGTCGACCTGCCCGATTTGTGCACACGTCTCGCCGAGGCCGGTTTCTTGCATCTCGCCGGAGAAAACTATCACTGGACGCATGAAGCGTATCCTGCGGATACCATTAGCTTGCGCTCCGTCACCAGCGACAATTTCGTGATCATCGATCTTACGGGCGAACCCAACGTCATTGGCGAGATTGATTTTCCTAGCGCGCTGGCCTTCGTTCACGAAAAAGCGATTTATATTCACGGCGGGCAGCAATTTCATGTCGAGCATCTCGACTTCCAAGAACGCAAAGCGTACGTCAAGAGAGTTGACGTCGACTACTACACCGACGCCGTGCGCTACACGCAAGTCCGCGTGCTCGAAATCGCCGCGAGTTCGCCAGGCCCTGAAGCATCCTCTTTTTCTCACGGCGATGTACTTGTGCGCTCACAGGTCGTTGGGTTCAAGAAAATCAAATTCTTTACCAACGAAAATATCGGCGATGGCAAACTCGAACTTCCTGAGAACGAGATGCACACGACTTCTTATTGGATTACTCTCCATCGTCCACTGCTTGAGTCGCTCCCTTTCAGCGTGAGCGAGAGGCAGAGCGGGATGTTTGGGCTGCTGCACGCGCTGGAATCGGTGGCTACGCTGCTGCTTATGTGCGACCGGCGGGACCTTGGCACGGCGATCGGCGAGAGGCCTCCGGGGGCGGCGGGGCCGGGACAGACAGGAATGTCTGTCCCACCGATCGATCCATCGGCAAGCAGCGAGTTCACTCCCACGCGCATGCAGGACGCAATCTCCACCAATGCAAAAGAATTCTTTGAACCCAACTTGTATCTTTACGACGCTTATCCGGGCGGCATCGGGTTCTCTGAACCTTTGTTTCGAACCCATGAACTCCTGATGCAGAAAACGCGTGAACTGATTTCCGCGTGCACTTGCGAGCAGGGCTGCCCGTCCTGCGTCGGACCCGCGGGCGATCTCGCACCGCGTGCCAAAGAAGCTGCGCTCGCCATACTCGACAGGTTGTGTACCTAGAGATGGCTGGAACCGCGGACAAATTCTCGAGACTTGCGGCGCTGCGGCCAGCGCGTTCTGTGCCATCGCGGCCAGCGACGCTGCGAGCTCCGGATGAAGAAGATGCGCTGGGGCAGTTGCTTGGGGCAGGCGTCGCGCAGAATCGCTTCGGTGAGCACCTCGCCGTTCGAAACTGGTTCTCAACACCTGAGTTCTCCGAGCCTTCCCCTATCTCCCTTGAATTGCTCTCGCGTACGCGCGATGAATCGCTTACCCGCAGAACTCGCGCCGCGCTTGAAGATCCGGAAAAGTGGCTCTTTCTGGATACTGAAACGACTGGCCTCGCGGGAGGCACTGGTACTTATGCATTTCTCATTGGACTCGCGTGGTGGGACGCCGGTGGATTGCAGGTCGAGCAATTTTTCATGCGCGACTTCGCCGAGGAGCATTCCCTTCTCCATGAACTGGCGGCGCGTATCGCGGAGCGCCCGGTGCTTGTTACGTTTAATGGGAAGTCGTTCGACTGGCCGCTGCTGGAGAGCCGCTTCACGATGACTCGGTCTATCGCGGCGCCGAAACTGGCCGCGCACCTGGACTTGCTGCATCCGGCGCGAGCGCTGTGGAAGCTTCGTCTCGGGTCGGTGCGGCTCGTGGAGCTTGAACGCCATGTCCTCGACGCGCCGCGGCTAGGGTGGCATCGCGAAGACGATGTGGCGTCCGCGATGATTCCCCAATTTTATTTTGACTATCTGCGCGGCGGGCCGACGGCGCCGCTCGCGGGAGTGGTGCGGCACAATCAAATGGATTTACGCGGACTTGCGGCGCTTTTCTGCAAAATCAATGCGATGCTTTCGGAATCGTCCGGCGCGCCGAACGAAATCGAGAGCCTCGATCTGTTCGGTCTTTCACGATTCTTGCAACGCCGCGGTGATGCCGGCCGCGCGCAATCGGCGTGCGCGCAAGCGTTGGAGGTTGGGCTCCCGGCAGAGTTCCAACCAAAAGCCCGCTGCGAGCTAGCTTGGATGGCCAAGCGCAGAGGCGAGCATCTCCGGGCGGCAGAAATCTGGCTCGAGGTTGTGGGGGATCCACACGATGGAGTTCGGGCTTGCGAACAATTGGCGATTCATTACGAGCGGCATGCCAAAGACTTGAACCGCGCAACAGAATTCGCGCAGCTGGCCTTGGCAAAACTCAGGCGGCAGCGCAGCTCCTCACGGGATCCCTATGTTGCTGCACGAACTGTGCGGCTAGAACAAAAGTTTTTGCAGCGCCTGGCACGCCTTCAAAAACGCGCAAAGACCAGCGGCGATGCAGCAAAACCCCTCTTGCTGTCGCGCTCACAAGGCGCTTGACCGATTCTCGGTCAAATCCCGCCTGTTGAACTTCGGACGCGCGGGTCCATGAGCGGAATGAAGCTCGTTGTCGTCTTTTCATGAGCGGCGCCGGGGCGTTCCTCGGGCCGCGGCGCAGGGAGCCATCCCAAAGCCTTCGTCAGTCCATCGAAAACGACGCGCGTCGTTCCTTCCACTGTTACACATTCCTCTCCGGTGCAATCCAGGAAGACGCCGCCGTCGGGCGTGTCGAAGGAAAAGAAGTTTGGGCGGCGGAACAAATTCGTGCGGTCCGAATATTTCTTTTCCAGGGCTTCGGAGTATTGGCCGAAGAAACGTTCCGCCGATTCCAACTTGTCCAGGTGAACGCGCGTCACCAACACCAGCCGCTTGCTCTTTTTCTGTTCGTAGACCACATACCAGTCGCCATCCCAGGTGGCTGCAAGACTTTTCGCGCGGTCGTTGTCCAGGAACTGTTTCAAAACTTCCTTCCAGCCGAATTCACCCATCACATTTTCTTCGAGCTTGGTCCAATCGCTGCCGAGCAATTTCTCGAGCGGCGGCAAGCTGACATTGGCCGGAATCTTCCCAGACTTGTACAACTCCGGATGAAGAATCTGCTGGCTGGAGACGGGAGGTTTTTCGAACAAACTGGGCAGCCCCTCCCAGCCGCTCTGCTTCATGACCGCGGCCGAAAACGTTAGCCCGCTCATATAGGGGAAAATCAAAGCGTCCTTGATAAACGGCGGCGCCTTTTTCAGAGTTGGAGTGCTGCTCAGATCGCCTACGAGCATGCTGGGATCAAATTCAGGCAAGTCCTTGAGCGATCGGCCTGTCCCCAACATCAGGTAATCCACCATTGCGGCCATGGCGCTGCCTTCGAGGACGGCATCTCGCGCCAGCTCGGCGTCATCGTTGGGACGCGCGGCACGTTCCCAGGCCTCAATCTGAAAGTGCTGGTCTTCCAGCGCATGCGTCAATTCGTGGGCCATCACCATGCGCTGGTCGGAGAGCGGGCTCCAGTCGGCGATGTAAAACTCGTGCGTCTTTGGATCGTAGAGCCCCTCAACCTGCTCCGTCAGCACGTCGATCATGAACGTATCGAGGTCGAATCCTTTGGGGATGAGACCAAATGCTTCGGCGCTGCGTGCGCCGGCGTAGCGCTCGGCGGGATTCTTCTCCTCATTCATCTGCTTGATGACGTAATCGCGAATTTCCTCGCGGGAGCGCAAGGATTTCTTAAGCGGCGTCCGCAGCTTCAGGCCGGTAATCTGGCTCATCTGGCTAAGGACTTCGTCCGCGGCGGCGATGAAATCGGCATCGGTGGCGGCCTTGGAATCCGCGGGAGGCTTGGCAACGGAGGCTTCCTGGGCGGTCGCGGAGGTACCGGAGAGTAGCCACGTCAGGGACAAAACAAAGGCCAGCAACCTGCTCTGAGTACTTTTTGGAGGGAGTGCCATGTCTCTCGCAGAATAGCAGAGATGGGAAAAAGTCGATATCTCGCTGCCGACTGGGCTTGGCAGGAAAAGCACGCCTCTCTTCAAAGAAATACCGAAAACGTGTTCCGATTGTTTAACAAAAAGGTAATTCTGTTGTACCCTGCCTAATGGGAACGCAGCTCACTCCCGGGGAACATATGCTTCCAGGTCTTCGTCTGCGACAAGCTCGCGAACGACTGGGAATGACGTATCGAGAAGTGGAAAGTGCAAGTTTTGAATTGGCGGCGCGCCGTGGCCGTCCGGAATTCATCCTGCACATCAGCCGGCTAGCGGAGATTGAAAACAGAGGAGTTGTACCAAGCTTACATAAGCTGTATACCCTCGCCGCTATCTATCGCCTGAATCCGCTCGATATTCTTCGCTGGTACGACACGCCTGTGGAGGAGTGTTTTCATGATGGTACGACAATTCCGGTCCCACAAACGCACCTGATGGCGCCGCCGACTTCGCTGCGGATACCCATGCGATTTGACCCGGCGTTTGATCCGCAGCGCACGGAGTTCCTCTCGCGCATGGTGGAGCAGTGGGGGCACTTTGAGGGGGTGCTCACCAACGGGCATAGCCGCCACGTTTATGGGTATATAGGGACATCGGACCGGCGCATGGTTCCTCTGCTCCGGCCGGGGAGCATCGTGCTCGTAGATGCTTCCGTGCGCAAGATAGACGACGGCGAATGGACTAGCGAGCACGACCGACCCATGTATTTCGTTGAAGTGCGCGACGGGTACCGCTGCGGGTGGTTTTATCAGAACGGCTCGCATCTCATGATGCAGCCTCATCCGCTATCTCGTTGTCTGCCAGAGGCTTGGCGGGCGCCGGAAGAAGCGGAAATTGTGGGGCGAGTGGCTGGCGTGGTTACCCGCTTGAACGAGCCCGGGTGTTTTCCTCCTGCAGCACCTGCAGCAGAGCGCGGAGATTCGAATAGAAAAGCTCCTTGAGGTAGTCCGGGGACTGTTCAGGAACGAGGACGCGGTAAGACTCCATGCGGTGCCAGTGGGTTACCGCCCCGGATAGCCCGCCCTGCATGGTAGCCAGGCAAGCGCGCAAGTCCTCATACTGGCCGAAGAGCGGCGTTTCCAGAATCCGCTCAAAAATCTGCTCGTGACATAGCTGCAAAGCCTGCTGGAGAGCCTCGTCCGGATACAAGGCGGCCAGCCCCGCGTGTTCATACCTGCCACTGCAAAGATCCCGCAAAGAACCCATGTAGATCAGCCGGGCGAATAGCCCGGGTATGCCCGCCAGCGTCGTCAGTGTGAAATCCTGGACGATTCTTCGGTTCTGCTGGAGTTGTGTCAAGGCTGCCATATGGTGGTGTGTTCCGAGGACAGAACGTTTTCAAACCTAGCCGCCTGTCACGGCTGTGCCTCCGCATTCTGCCTAGCAGGAGGCATCACCCATGAAAAAAATGGCAAGTCTGATTGCGCTTTCACTGGCTTTCGTGCTCATCGTACTTCCGGTTGCTTGTTTCGTCAACCACTCTCCGGATAATCCGGCCCTGACCAACCCCACTCTGCGTTCCGATGGGAATCCGTTTCCACCTCTTCCGCCCAACCCGCCCGCCACGTTGATCGCCGATGGCAATCCGTTTCCTCCACTTCCTCCGCCGCCGCAACCGCCCATGAGCTTTGGCGCGTTGGCCAACTCGTTTTCCACTCCTTCTGGTCAACTTGGGAACGGTCCCCTGGGCGCATAAGAGTTCTCTAATCGTCCGGAGCGGAAAACAACTCTCGATGGCCCAGTACTATGCGCCTAAGGCGGCGGGGTATCGAGAGTACTTACGCGGTACGTATAAACATGTTACGATGCGCCCTTCATGCAGCAGCTGGCGCACATTCAGCAGGTCTTGTGGGCGGTAAACGTCGGCATCGGGATCATTCTCCTGACCTTGCTGATAGCCCGTGAAAACTACCGCGTCTATCCGGTTTTCACGGGCTACAATCTTGTGAACCTGGCTCAGGCGGTGTCCTTTTATATTGCCTCGCGCCGATGGGGCTACACTTCCAGAAACATGTGGCTGTTCGGCTGGAGCTCCCAGGGTGTGGTGACCGTCGCGCGCGCTCTCGCAGTCACCGAGTTGTGCCGGCACATGCTGGCGCGCTACCGCGGGGTTTGGGCTCTCGTCTGGCGCGTTCTGTGCGCATCTGCATTGCTCGTGATGGTGTATTCCAGTTTTGCTGCGCGGCGTAAGTGGGAACTGGCACTGCCGGCTGTTGACCGGAGTCTGGAGCTATCCATCGCCGTCGTAATTGTGATGCTGTTGCTGTTCGCGCGCTATTACGATGTGCTTGCAATGGCTTCGGATCGTTCTCTCGCGTTGGGTTTCTGCCTGTACTCGTGCTTCTCCGTCGTTAACAACACGTTTCTGGATCGGTTCCTGTATCGTTACGCAGGATTGTGGAATCTTCTCGGGATACTCTCCTTCCTCGCGAGTTTGCTGGTGTGGACCTGGGCCCTTCGGAATCCGCTGAAAGAAGCTCTCCCGGAAGAACCGCTGGTCGCGTCCGGCGTTTACGAATCGGTTACGCCAGAGATTAACGCTCGATTGCGCGCGCTCAATGAAAAGCTCAGCCGATTCTGGAAACCAAGGGAGCCGCGGCGATGAGCTTCAGCATGTTTTTCTTCACAGGGCTCGTTGTTGTATTGCTGCTCCTACTCGCCTGGGCATTGCGCGGACCTGCGCGGCCTCGGGGGCCGGAGGCTGTCCCGAACGCGCTGCAAGAGACTGGAAAACGGCACGTAAGTTTTCTGCCTGCGATTCAACAGGCTTTGGGAAAAACGGATTTTGAGTTCCTGGCGCAAAGAGGGCCGAAAGAACTGGTGAGACGAGTGCGGCGGGAACGACGGCACGTCGCGTTGACCTATTTATCGGCACTGCGAACGGAATTCGAAAGCCTGCTGCGAATGGCAAGCATCATCGCCAAGTTGTCACCTAAGCTGGCGGCGATGCAGGAATTTGAAAGGTTCCGCCTGACAATGGAGTTCGCGTGGCGTTATTCCATGATTCGTTTGCTGCTGTGGGCGGGACTCGCGCCTATCCCGCAACTGGAGGATTTGAGTGAACTCTTGAGCGCTTTGAGCGTTCGAATGGAAACTGCGGTGAGAGAAATGGGTGAGCGCGCCGCTCTCGCGGCAAAGCTAGCCTCATCGCTCAACGGGAGCGACATGGACGCTGCTTTGTAAGAGTTCATCCACTGCCGCAAGCAGATCGCTGGCTTTGAAGGGCTTTTGAAGAATCGGACAGCCGCTCGCGGCAATCTTATCTCCCTCGCTTCTGGAACGCAGCGCCGCAGACATCCAGATCACTCTGCGCGCAAGAGCGGGCTTCTGTTGCGCCAGCCATTCTGCCAGGTGCTCTCCGTTGGGAGCGTCACAAACTTGCAGATCGGCCACCACGATATCGAATTCCTCTTTTTCTAGAAGTGCACGGGCTGCGTGAGTATCCTTCGCGGTCTGAACGCGATGATCGCGACCGCGCAGGAAGGCGCCGACCGCCTCGAGTACGGAGTCATCGCGGTCTACAAGCAGAATGCGGCCATCTTTGCCGGGGACTCTTGATTGTCCGGGCTCCGAGGATTGCGCCAGGGCCGCGGGCTGGAAGGGCAGTTCAATAGTAAAGGACGCGCCGCGCGTCGGAATATTCCGCACGCGAATTGTGCCACCGTGCTCCGTGATAATGCCGTAGCAAATACTCAAACCCAGACCGGTTCCTTTGCCGACCGGTTTCGTGGTGTAGAAAGGATCGAAGACGCGGGAAGCGTCTTGCACGCCTGGACCGCTGTCGGTGAACTCGATGAACAACTTGTCGCCGTTCGCTCCAGTGCGGACCCACAAGTCGCCGTCGGTGGAGCGTTCCAGGATCGCGTCCACGGCGTTGTTAACTAAATTCAAAAAGACCTGTTGCAATTGGTAAGGATCGGCGGCGGTCACCGGCAGGTCGGGGGCCAGTTCCAGGTTTACGCGGATGTTGCTCATGCGCAGGTCGTAGTCGCGGAGCGCCAAGGTGTCTTCGACGACCTGGTTGATGCGCACCGGCATGCGCTCGGGTTTGTGCTGGCGGGCAAAACTCAAGAGATTCTGGACGATGCGGTGCGTGCGCTGAGCTTGCTTGTACAGTTTGTCGGAGTATTCCATTCCCTGCGGGCCCATTTGGCCGCTGGAGGTGAGCAACTGACTGTACCCGAGGATGGCCGTCAGCGGGTTATTCAGTTCGTGCGCAACGCCGGAAATCAATTGGCCTACGGCGGCCAGTTTTTCGCTGTGGACCAACTGCTCCTGTGTGCGGCGCAGATTGTCATACGCCTGGCGCGTTTCTTCGTAGAGCGTGGTGCGCTCGATGGCGCTGGAAATCTGGCTGCCTACGGCAATGAGCAAGTTGACGTCCGCCGACGAAAACTCACGCGGCGTGCGGCTGCCAACCACGAGACCGCCAATGACACGATCTTTGGACCAAAGAACGACGATGTAGGCCGCAAGAATTTCTTCTTTCTGCTGTGCATCCCGGAAAACCGGTGGCAGCGGCAGGCCTTGCGCGGAAAGAAAAGTCGCGTGGACCGCTCGGATGTGCTGCATCAGCTCCGGCTTGACCGCTACCGCCGGGAAATGCCTTGAATATTCCGAGCGATGGCCAACTGCGGCGATGCGCCGCAACTGTGTGCCTTCCTGCTCGAAAAGATAGAGCGAGGTGGCGTCCAGGCTGAAGAGCTCGGCCATCTGCCGCAAGGTCCTGTGCAGCGAATCGCTTAAGTCCATCGACTCGGTCAGCGTCTGGGCGATCGAGTTCAACACCAACAATTCGCGATTGCGGCGGCGGATTTCGTGTTCCGCTTGCTTCCGTTCCGTGATGTCCAGCAAGAACCCTTGATACGCGGTGACGCTGCCCGCGGCATCGCGCACGGCGATGGAAGACTCCAGCATCGTGCGGACCTCACCGTCTTTGCGCCGCATATCGAATTCAAAATCGGCAACCGAGCCATGTTGTTCCAACAGTTTCTTCAGTCTCTCGCGATCGTAATTGTTCACGTAGAATACAGTGGGGATGTCAATTCCCATCAATTCCTCGCGAGACTCGTACCCGGTCATGCGCATTAGCGCGTCGTTGAAATCGAGGAAGTGACCCTGCGGAGTGGAAATGAAAACGCCTTCCTGCACGCTGGAGACTAGTGTGCGGTATTTTTCTTCGGCGCGCTTGCGATCAGTGATGTCTTTCAGAACGTGGACGGTGCCAAGCTGACGTTCCGATGGATCAGTAAATGTGGAATTCGATGACAGGAAATAGCCTGACAACCACGGGTCAGGTTCGTCGCCTTCGCCTGCAACTCCTTCGCAGTACGGGCAGATTTTGTAAGCGGCGTTTTTGGCGGAAAGAAGCTCCGTGACGCTGCGGCCGACCAGCACGTTGCCTTCGCGGCCCAGCAAGTCGGTCAGCCTTTGATTGCTTCGCAGGATGCGACCCTGGCGGTCGTGCACCAAAATCGGGTCGCCAATGGAATCAAACGTATATTCCCACTGCTGTTGAACCGTATTCACCTGTTCAAACAGCCGGACATTCTGCAGCGTCAAGCCCAGCAGATTGGCAATATTCACGAGGTAGGACAGCTCATCGGTTTGGAACCGTACGTTTTGCGTGGAACCGACCGCAAGGACGCCGAGTGGCCCGCTCTTGCCAGGGAGCGGCAGTGTGACCAAGCCTTTCAAACCGGCCTCACCGATTCTCTGGCGCGCTGCCAGATCCTCTTCCTCTTCGGATTGCAGGACTTGGCAGTGGCCCTTCAAGATCTGCTGTGCCCAAGGCTCCGTGGCGGAGAGCTTCGCGTAGCGCGTTAGAAACGCTTTGTCAAAACCAACTGTGGCGCGGGCCACCAACTGGGCCGCCTTTCCTTCGCCTTCCAGCAATCGGACGATACCGTGCGTGGCGCCCAGGCTCTCGACCAGCTGGGAAAGAACTTGATCCATGACCTCCTGAACGGACAGGGTTTGCGTGCTCGCGGCGGTCAGCAGCGTCAGGCGCCGCATTTTATCGTTCAATTCCTCGGTGCGGCTCCGCGCGCCTTCCAGAACAACGACCACCATGGCGATGCCCAGTGCCACGCCCAGAAAATGGTCGAAGGCGACTCGCAGCAGAAACAAGGGATGTTCCGGCCAGTTCGGGCGGTCCAGTCCATGCAGTCCGCTCAAAAGAAAGATCCCGCCAAGAAGCTGGGTGCCATGGCCGCGCCGGGCCATCGCGGGCCGCAACATCATCCAGCCTGCGACGAAGCAGATGGCGCTCTCAAGAATGGAGGTTTCCCAGTGGACCGAAGCAAACTCCTGGGGGCCGGTTCGTTCGATGTAGTAGATCACCGCTAGAATCAAGCCAATCAAGGGGATTACCGACAAGATGCGCCGGTCCGAACCGGCGGAGCACTGCATTACCGAGAGAAGGAACAAAAGCAGCGCGGCGGCTTGCGCAACAAGCAGCGCCAGATGCATGCCTGAGAATGGGCGGATCAGGAAGGCCACTTCGCACAACGAGGAGAGCGTAAAACAGCACCAGCCCCCGAGCCAGGACCGGAAAAACGCAGAATGCTGATCGCGGCGGAATACCAGAAACAGGACCAGCAGAATGATGAAGGCGGTCGCCTCGAAGAAAGCGATGCCGAGTAGGCCCTGATTTCCCAACACGTTGCGCCGCCTCCCGGCCGGAATTGCCGCCACTGCGGCATCGTTGCTGCCGCGAGACTTGCTTTGGACGGCGAGAAGCCCTGCTGAATAGCTATTGTTCTGACGCTAACACGCTATTTTCTAAGTGGGCAAGGCCCCCACCATTCCTCTGTGCCGTCACATATAATGCCTAATGGGGGCGGACCGACGTGGAGATCGAAAACATACTGGTCGTGGATGACGAAGAAGCCATTCGTGAAGTGGTTTCCACGATGCTGGAATCGAAAGGGTACCGCTGCACCGCAGTGCAGAACGGCCGCGTCGCCCAGGAACAAATTAAGAAGCTGACGCCGGATCTCGTCTTGAGCGACATGATCATGCCGGAAATGGACGGCATCAAGCTGCTCGAATGGATGCGGCAATACGATCCCGAAGTGCCGGTGATCATGGTCACGGCCATCCATGATATTTCCACAGCGCTGGAGGCCATTCGGCGCGGCGCCTATGACTACATCCTGAAGCCTTTCGAGAAAGACCAGCTCTTTCTTGGCGTGGGCCGCGCGCTGCAGCATCGCCGCCTGGTCATCGAAAACCGCAATTACCAGCGGGATTTGGAACAGAAGGTGGAAGAGCGCACCGCGCAGCTCATTGCGAAGAATACGGAACTGGAACAGTCGTATGACGATACGCTGGAGGCCTTGGGCAGCGCGCTGGACTTGAAGGATGCGGAAACCGAAGGACATTGCCAACGCGTCACGGCGTTTTGTATTTCGGTTGCGCGGGCCATGCCGGTCCCGGCGCTGTATTTGCCGATTCTGGCGCGCGCGGCTTTTCTTCACGACATCGGCAAGATGGCTATTCCGGATAGCATTCTGCGCAAGCCGGGGCCGTTGGATGACGCCGAGAAGAACAAAATGCGGGAACACTGCGAGATCGGCTACAACATGCTGATCCGCATCCCCTTTCTCCGCGATGCCGCGGAGATTGTGCTGGCCCACCAGGAGTTCTTTGACGGCTCCGGTTACCCTCGCGGGCTGAAGGGTGACCAGATTCCTCTCGGTGCGCGCATATTTACGATTGCCGATTCGCTGGATGCCATGATCAGCGACCGGCCGTACCGCCGGGCGCTGCCCATGTCCCATGCGCGCGAAGAGATTCGCCGCTGTTCGGGTAGCCAGTTTGATCCGCGTGTCGTGGAAGTGTTTATGTCCATCCCGGAACAGCACTGGATCGAGTTGCGCGAAAATCTGGGCTCGCCGTTCCGGCTAGCCCACCTGAAGAACCTGTAGCGCGGTGTATTTGCAGGGGACGGAGCTTTGCGAAGACCCGGTTTGAGTTTGAAGGTTTGCTTGCTTCAACTTCCGTCCATTCGCGACCGCAAAAGCGGCAGCAGGGCTGCCGCACTCCAAACTCTGTGGCCACTATTGCAAGAGATGGTGGGAAAACGTACTATTCCCCTGTTATGGCGCTGATACCGATTAAGACCGCCTCCGAAACAGGCTACTGCGATTGCATCTGCGGCTGCTACGAACTCGCCAGCCTGCGCGACGAGGACACCGGCAAAGGTTACTGCCCCGCATGTGGGAAAGACCACGTGGAGTTAAACGCTGGCGCGGGCCTGCCCAACCCTGCGCCGGTGAACGTCACCGCCAACTCGGCAGCCAGCAACAAGTCCGCCACAATGCCTTCCCCCGCCGACCCTCCCGGCCGCCTGCGCTAGAGAGTAAAACCCGCGCGCCCAGGCAAATCTCCGCCGCAGATTGATCGGTTTGAAAACGAAAAGGGCGTCCCGGATTTACCGGGACGCCCTTTTCTGAGTACAGCTTGGTTAAAGGTTAGAAGTAGAACTTGCCCGCCAACTGCACCGTGCGCGGTCCGATGTTACCGTCGCTGGTGATACGTCCGTCCAAGCTCGAGTTGACGTTCGAACTGGGCGCGTTGAAGTTGACATGGTTAAAGGTGTTGTAGGATTCGAGTCTGAGCTCAAATCTCATCTGTTCTCTGATTTGGATGTCCTTGTAGAGGCCTAGGTTGGTGAAGTTCAAGCCTGGCCCAGAGAACGAGTCTCTTCCCACATTCCCAAAGGTTCCGGGAGCGGCGTGCGTAAACGCCGCGGGGAGGAAATAGTAGCTCTGCCCGACTTTCTGGCCGGGGACGACGCCGGTGGCCCGCGGATTCACAATCGTGACTGGAGCTACCTGATTAGGGTTGTCTGGGCAGCCGTAGAACGAGAACTCCCAGCAAGTGCCAGAGCTGAACGAAGAATCCGACATATTGATCGGGAACCCGGTCTGGAATGTGGTGTTGCCGGCGACTCTCCATCCCTTGAAGACCCTACTCATGGCCGAATTGGTTGTAAGGGCATGGGGAACCGGAAGTTCGTAGTCATAGCTAGCCACAAAACGCTGGCGAGCGTCGAAGGCGGAATTGCCCCAGTTCAGGCTGTTGATGAACGGGTTTGTGCCGCGCGTGCCAAAGGCAGAGTTCTCAAAGCTGGACCCGTCGTCCATCGCGTGAGAATACGTATAGGAGAGCAGGAAGCTCAGCCCGTGCGATATCCGCTTGTTCAGGCTGGCCTGCAATGAGTTGTACTTGGAGTCTCCATCTGTCGCTTGCTGGCCGACCGAGCCAAAGTACAGTTCGCCGTTCGGAGTAATCGGGCTAAGGTTCGATCCGGGAATGATCGTCGGGTATTTGAAATTCCCCGGGAAAAAGAACCCTTGCCGCGCTCGACCCGAAGCTGAATTAAGACAAGTAGTGGGCGAAGTGGTAAATGGGGGGTCAGGGGGAATTGCGACATCCGCCGCGCATGCTCCTGGAAGCGAGGGGTTTAGCTCGTAAGCGCGCTCAAGATGACGCCCTTGTGACCCTACGTAGCCGACTGACAAAATCATCTGGCCGGGAAGTTCACGTTGAATTGTCAGGTTGTAGTTCACCGAGTAAGGCACTGCAAACTTCGGGTCGAGGACGTTGAGGGACATCGGCGCAAAGAACGTAAAGTCGACCTTGCTTCCAGCTGGAGGCGGAGTGAACGGATATTTATTCGGGATCGAACCTGCACCCGAGATGTCCGTAAAGGGGGCTGCAAAAGTCGGACTCCCTCCTACGTCTCCAATGCCCGCGTCGCTCAGCGAGAACGGCGGCGCCGTCAAATTTTGCAGGGACAGTTCTTCTTCCACTTGGTTGTAGTAAATGCCCACGCCGCTGCGGATCGAGAATTTCCCCTGATCACCTGTCAGACGCCCGAGCCCTCCGCTCGCGTGGGGCGCCCAGGCAAATCCGAGGCGCGGAGCAAAGTGTGTGTAGCCCGTGGAGATACCGGAAGAGGTACAGCCATTATCTCCAGGGAAGACCAAGCCAACCGGGGCTGTTGGGAAGATCGCTGACTGCTCGCCAGGACGGAAGCAATTTATCGCTCGGCCATCATTAAAGTGGTCCGTAAGGGGACCGTTAATTTGCCAGGCCAGTCCATAATTGACTGTGAGGTTAGACTTTGCCTTCCACGAGTCCTGCGCGTACATATAGTGCTCTTGCGCGCCCGCGTCAATAAAGCCACCGCTGCTCTGCGCGTAGCTGTCGGGGATCCCTAGCAGGAAGTCCGCTCCCGCCACCCCACTGCTAAATGCGCCATTGGTGGCAAAACTGAAGGCGCCGTCATTGTCAAAGAAGAAGGGATTCGTCACATGAAAGCGTCGTCCATCATAGCCGAATTTAAGAGTGTGGCGTCCCAAGACGTAGCTGAAGTTATCGTCGAGCTGGTACGTCTGGTCCAGACGTGGTTGCGGTCCATTGGCACTGAACCCCAGCGTGAAACTGGTCTGCCCAGTGACGTTGCCAGATACGGTGATGACCGGGAGTCCTGCTCCCGCAGCATCCTGAACGTTGATGCCAGTGAACCCGAAAGCTGAAGGCAGGACCGGCGTTTGCGGCTCTACTGCCGCGAAATTGAACCGTGTGTAGCCAAAACGCAACTCGTTCAGCACGTTCGAGTTGAAAACGTGATTCCACGATGCGGTGAATTGCTTCGCATGGCGCTGGTCCACCTCGGGGAAACCCGGCAAGGTCGCTCCCGTAAACGGAAGCGTTTCCTCAGTCGGATTGCTTGAAAGGAATCCATAGGTCCTGATGGAATCCTTGGAGTTGAAGGTGTGGTCCACCTGCCAGAGGTATTGATTGGTCGTGCTGGGCTCCACGGCGGTGAAGTTGAAGCCGTTCACCCCTGTGTTTGGCAGCGGAACAAACTGATTCACCAGCTTCATTGACAGCGCATTGAAATCTGCAGTGGGAATATGGCCAGTGCTGAATAAGGACCCGAAGGTGGTGCTGTTGGCTGCGCATTGCGGTGTGCCGACAGGACATGTGGACGCGTTATCGCCCCATAGAGCGATTGGGGATTTCGTAGTGGATTCGGCGATATACGGAACGCCATTAGCTGTGTCGAAGTCCGCGCCTTGGCTGAAGTCTCCGTTCAGCTCCGCCTGAGAATAGACGTTTTGCGTATTTGAGGTTTGCGGGGTGCGCGCCCGAGTCCCTTGATACGAGAAGAAGAAGAAGGTGTGATTCTTCCAAATCGGTCCGCCAACCGTCCCGCCGAACTGGTTCTGATGGAATACCGCCGGGGAATGGGTAAAGAAATCCGAGGTGTTCAGGAACGTGTCGCGATAGAAGTCGAAAGCGCTGCCGTGGAAGCTGTTCGTGCCAGACTTAATCGCGGCGTTCATGATGGCGCCGGAGTTGCGGCCGTATTCCGGATTGATGGTGTCCGTGACCATGCTGAATTCCGCGATGGCGTCCGGGCTCGGGATGATGAGAGGAGTATTGAGGGGCAGGTCGTTCGAATCCTGGCCGTTGATCAGGAAGCTGTTCTGCTGGGTCTGGCTGCCGTTCGTCGAATACGTGCCAAAGCGGTCGGACGAAGCCATAACGCCGGGCTGCAGCAGCTGCAACTGTGTCCAGTTGCGGCCGTTCAGGGGCATATCCACGATGGTATCGCCGTTGATGACCGTGCCGAGCTGCGTGTTGGTCGTTTCAACCTGCACGTTCGAGGCTTCCACCAGCACCTGCTCGGAAACCTGGCCCAACTCCATCTTAATGTTGAGGGCAAAAATCTGATCGAGAACCAGCGTAATACCCGTCGCGGTGAACGTCCGGAAGCCGGAGTTCGTAGCCGTAACGCGGTACGTGCCGATCGGCAGGTTCAGGAAGACGTAGTTTCCGTCCGCGCTGGTCTGCGCCGAATACGCGAGATTGGTCCCGACGTTGGTGGCGGTGAGCTTCACGCCAGACAAAACTGCTCCTGTCGGGTCTGTTACCGTTCCCTGAATCTTTGCATACAAGTTGTCCGCCTTCACCGGTTGAATTCCAAGCGGACTGAACAACAGAACCACAATCGCGATCACTGACAAACAGAAGGGCAGTATAGCCCCCCCAGGCAGGACACGTTTCATATCTTTTGCCCCCGTCAACGTCAATTTGAGGATGGAAAAGCGTTGGACCACCACAGGTCCGCTCGGAAGTAATGCAAGGTGCTTTCCAATCTATGCTTTATGTCATTTTTAGATGAAGTTCCAATAACTTCTTTGTTTGAGGGGGTGGTACTGGAACCAGAATAGGCGATTTAGAAGTTCTTTATTCCATTAACTGTAGGAGGGAGGCGGCTCTTCTACTAGATTGTGAAGCCTGAAAGGCTCTCTTATACCCAGAGCGTGGGCGCTTTAAGCTCCCGAGCACGCGTTCAGTCGAGAGAACTGAGGAGGCCAACCACGCCTCGAGAGAACTCCGGCTCTGGGCAAATGAGGCTGACAATCAGAAAACCATCGGCCGGGAAGTCGTAGAAATGGCCTGGGTGCACGAAAACCCCTTTCGTAGCGAGCAGGTCCAAGGCAAGGTCTTCGTTCGAGCGCGTAGCGGGGACACGCAGAACGGCGTACCAGCCGCCTTCCAGAGCGAGCCGCTCGCAGACGCGTTGCCCGGCCAACAAGCGGTCCAGTTGGCCCAGATTCCGCCGCACGCGCGAGATCAACTGTTTCTGAAAACTGTGTCGCTGCTGGAGGAACGCCGGCATTGCCAGTTGCGCCGGCGCGCTCATAGAAAGGTAGGTGTCGGCGATGACTTCCAGCCGGGCCAGGGCTTCCCTTTTCATCTCTTGAGGTCCGCTTGCCACCAACCAAGCGGCCTTCATTTGTGGCAGACCGGAAATTTTCGAGAGTCCACTCAGCGTGAAAGTCAGCGCGGCCGGATTTGCCGCAAAGGTCGTGGGCTGCGTTGTGGCGTCCAGCGCGAAATCGAGAAAGACTTCATCGGCGATAATCGCCAACTGCCGTGCGCAACAAATGGCATTCAACTTGGCCATTTCCGCCGGCTTCACGAAATGCCCGGTCGGATTATTGGGGTGAACGACGATCACTCCACGCGTCCGCGACGTGATGGCCTGCTCCAAAGAATGAAAATCAATCAGCCATCCATGATCGTAGAGCAGCGGATAGCGCACCAGCTTCACGTCTTGAATATCTGCCAGGAAATCGAACAGCGGATAACTTGGCGAGGGAATCAGAATTTCGTCGCCGGGATCGCAGAGCGTTCGAAAGACGTACGAATAGGCTTCGCTGGTGCTGGTGGTAAGAAGAATGTCTTCCACGCCGACGTTTGCGCCGTGCTCCACGTAATACGCGGAGACCGTGCGCCGGGCCGACTCGAGCCCCTTCGCGCTCGGTTCGTACTTGAGCGACTCCGCGTTCCGCAGCGCCCCCAGAATCGCTTCGGTGTCATACGCTAAGCCGCACTCGGTGGGATTCGAAACGGTGAGGTCCATCAACGGCTTTCCTGCCGCGCGATGCGCCGCTAGCGCTTCGCTAAGCAGGTTCAGCGTCAGATTCCAATTTGTGCGTTTTGCGAACATGACGGCTTTGAACTGCGACGTTGCACTCCATCGTTCGAATCGTGCCGCATCATTATATCCAGCAGGCGAGGAATCCCCCATCGCATCAGGCTCACGTATACTGAAGGCGGCAAACCTCAACACATGAGCACACCTCCCATGGCCGGCCCGTCGTTCGAAGCGGTGCCGCAGCTCGACCTCGCGGCGCAATACGCTTCCATTGGCGGCGAAATTCGCACCGCAGTCGAGCGGGTGATGGCTTCACAACAATTCGTTTTGGGCGGCGAAGGCGTCGCACTGGAAGAAGAGATTGCCAAACTCAGCGGCGTCTCGCACGGCGTCGGCCTGGCCTCGGGAACCGATGCGCTCATTCTTTCCTTGCGGGCTTGCGGCGTGCAGGCTGGCGACGAAGTGCTCTTGCCCCCGTTTACGTTTGTGGCCACAGGGAGCGCGGTAAGCGCCCTCGGTGCCAAGCCCGTTTTCGTGGACATCCGGCCGGACACTTACAACATGGATGCCTCCGAACTCGAACGGCGCGTGACCTCGCGCACACGCGCGATTGTGGTCGTGCACCTCTACGGCCTCGCCGCGGACATGGATCCGATCATGGCCTTTGCGAAGGCACATAAACTGCCCGTGATTGAAGACAACGCGCAAGCGATTGGCGCGTCCTACAAAGGCCGGCCCACGGGCTCGATCGGCGACGCCGCCTGTATCAGTTTTTATCCGACGAAAAATCTCGGTGCGTATGGCGACGCAGGCATGGTCGTGACGAATTCGCCGCAAATTGCCGAGCGCGTTCGAACGCTGCGCAATCACGGACAAACCGCAAAATATTTGAGCACCGAGCCCGGTTGGAACAGCCGCCTCGACGAAATGCAGGCCGCCATCCTTCGCGTGAAGCTTCGCCATCTTTCGGACTGGCAGCGCGCTCGCCAATCAAACGCTGCCGAATACACGCGCCTGTTGAACCATATTCCCGGCGTCATGCCTCCCATCACTCCGGACGGATTCGAACACGTCTTCCACCAATATACGATTCGCGTGGAGCGGCGCGACGCCCTTCAGCAATTCTTGAGCGCGCGGAAAATCGGCAACACGGTCTACTATCCGCATCCCCTGCACCTCCAGCCCTTGTACGCCTCACTCGGCCATAAGCCCGGCGATTTCCCGCACGCGGAGCGCGCCGCGCAGGAGGTGCTCTCGCTGCCGATGTATCCGGAATTGCGCAAGGAACAGATCGCGCGAGTGGTGGACGCTATTGCAGAATTTCTGAAGTGCTAATTCGTTTCGAGCTCCGCTTATTTTCCCAGGTAAAGCAGCGCGAGCAGAAAAACCCACAGCCCATCCATGAAATGCCAGTAGAAGGAAGTGATCTCCGCGGCCGTCGGAAGCGTGATGCTTTCCGGCTCAAACTTTCGGATGAAAACATAGACCAGTGCGCCGATGCCACCCAAGAGATGCACACCGTGGGCCGCCGTGAAAATGTAGAAAAAACTGCTGGCGGGATTTGTGGCCATGAAAACACCTTGCGCCACCAGTTGCCGCCACGCCACCAGCTGGCCGATCAAAAATAGAATGCCCAGTCCCGTGGTGATCCCCCACATGTTTCGAAAGCCGCCCAGATCGGAGCGTGAAAGACTGCGGCGAGATAATTCCAACGTGAGGCTGCTCGCAAATAGCACCAGCGTGTTGATCCACAGCACCGCCGGGAGATGCACTGGAATCCAGTCGCCGCTCGTGCCTCGGCGCACCAAAAACGCGCTGGCCAGCGCCATAAAAAACATCAGAATCGAGACGAGCCCCACGGCGATGCCGGTGTAGTAGCGCCGCGCAGACGGCTTCCAGGGACGGCGCGGCTTGCCATTGTCTCCGCCGCCTCCACCACCGCCCTCTCCACCACTAGGCGGAGTTCCGCCGCCTCCACCGCCGCCGATGTCTTCAATAATCAGCTCGATTTCCGGAGTTGCGGTTGTGCCCGGCATGGTGATCTCTCTTCCTCGTCTAGCGAACCTTGGATACCTGCTCCGGCGTTAGATGCTGCGGCACGAAATCCTCGGCCACATCGGGCACGCTGAATTCGTAGGCCCCACGATACACCACGGGGTCACGGTCGCCAAAATCATCGGCGGGCGGCGGCGAAGAGACGCTCCATTCGAGGGTGGTGGCGCGCCAGGGGTTACACTCCTCCACTTTTTCGCCGCGGAAAAGGCTCCAAAGAAAATTGAGGAGGAAGAGCACTTGCGCGGCCACCGTGAGGAGAATCGCAAACGTAATGAAGGTGCGAACGGGCGAGCCTGAGGCCGCCACGGGAGCGAGCGCCTCACCGGGGGAGACCCGCGAGTGGGCGATCAGTCCAAGCCAGTGCATGGGCATGAACACGCAGTAGACGCCAGCGAACGTCAGCCAGAAATGTAGTTTGCCAAGCGGCTCGTTCAACCGCCGGCCAAAAAGTTTCGGGAACCAGAAAAACAGCGCGCCCAGAATCGCAAACGTCGCCGCCACACCCATCACCAGATGAAAATGGCCGGTGACAAAATCGTCGCTGACAGCAGCCGACGCGAGGTCTTGGCGCGCCAGAAAAATTCCGGAAAGTCCTCCGGACATAAACAGCGAAACGAAGCCTAGCGCGAAAAGCATCGCGGCATTGAGCTGAATGCGCGCGTTCCAAAGTGTTCCCAGCCAACTGATCAGCAGAATCACCGCAGGGAGTCCGAGCGAGGAAGCCAACAGAGAGAAAACCAGCGGCGAAAAAGGGTTCATGCCGCTGGCAAACATGTGCTCGCCCCAAACGCAAAATCCAAAAACGCCCACGCCACACAACGCCAGGACCACGAGGCGCTCCATCCACACCGGCTTGCGCGAAAACGTGGAAAGCAGATGCGTCGTCAGCCCGAAACACGGCAGCATGGCCACATACACTTCGGCTTGCGCGAAAAACCAGAAGAGCCGCTTCCACAGCACGGAGTGCGCGTTCGCCGCAACATTCGCACCAACGTTTACCGGCTGCCCGCCTAGAAAATAAAAGGACGCAAATAAATGCGCGCCCAACAAGCGGTCGGAGAGCAAGCAAACGCACGCCGCCAGGAGAATGCTGAAAATCAAAAGTCCCAGGATGGCGTTGATGAACCAAGCCCACACGGTGAGAGGAAGCCGCGGCAGCGTCATTCCCTTGGTGCGCTGATCGATGGTGGTGACGCTGAAATTGAGCGCGTTCAAAAGCGACGCCGCGCAGAAAATCGCCACGCTGACGATCCACAGCGTGATTCCGGCGCGCGGCGCAATCAGAAAAGCCGCAGTCATTCCAATGAGCGAAGCCGCCGTGGCCCAAAACGAAAGCGCGTTGAGCATTGGAAACGCCATTTCGCGCGCGCCGATTTGCAGCGGTAAGAAGTAGTTGCCGAAGCCCGCTTGAGGCGCAGCCGTCAAAACCAGGAAGACCATCAGTGAACCGTGCAGCGTCGCAAGGGCCGCGTACCGATCCGACGTCCCGCCGAGTCCGGAAAAGAACGGAACGTGCACGCCCGGCCAGACGAGGTGGATGCGCATCAACAGCGACATCGCCATACCGAGAAACACGCTGAACAGCGCCAGCCACAGATATCGCAAACCAATGGCTTTGTGATCGCTGTTGAAAAGAGCGCGAGCGAGGAATCCCGCCCTGGGCAATTCCGGTTGATTTGCGCTGCTGTCGTTTCCCGCCATGCCCGCTTTGGAAACCCCTGGCAGCCCGGAAGTGAACCAAGCAACCAGGCGCGCGATAAATAGAATACATCGAACGGGAAAAGGCAAGAGCCCGCGGTCGATGGCCAGAAGTCCCCCAGCAATCGAAGCTAAGCAAGGGTGGCTCGAACAATTGAGGCGCGAAGATCTAAAACATCGTCTAGCTTCCGGGTTTTGCTGGCGCGTCTGTAACCTTTTGCAGGCGACGGACTCCCACAGGCGGCGCAGTCGCCGGGTCTGAAGGGGGAGTGTTCCTTCACGCCTGTTGACTTCGGCGCGCGCTAATCACCGAAACCAGGAGCCACCAGATGGACAGGATAATCCATAATCTCATGATCGGTACGCTCGCGATAGGGCTGTTGTCACCAATCCACACAACTGCTCAGGAGCAAGGTCAAAACGGTCGGGAAAGCGCGCCCGCCGTATTCATCATGACCAATTCCGTGGACAAGAATGAAGTGATCGCCTTTCAGCGCGCGGCGGATGGGACGCTGCAGCAGGGAGGACGGTTTGCAACTGGCGGCAGAGGAAGCGGAGGCAACACCGATCCGTTGGAATCGCAAGGATCGTTGACCTTGAGTCAGGATCACTCCCTATTGTTCGCGGTCAACGCGGGTAGCGGTGAAGTTTCCGTGTTCCGCGTGGAGGGTTCGGAACTTGAGCTGGTGGACAAAGTGAGTTCTGGCGGCAGCGAACCGAATGCCGTCGCGCAGCATGGGGGCCTGGTGTATGTGCTCAACACGGGTGGCAGCAGCGATGTGGTGGGGTTCGCGCTGGACCACGGCAGGCTTACGGAAATCCCACAATCCACGCGTTTTCTGACGACCAACAACTCGGAAGCGGCCTCGCTGGCATTCAGCCCAGACGGGCGGTTTTTGGCGGTGACGGAACGAGCCACGAACAACATTGACGTGTTTGCCGTGCAGCCGGATGGGAGACTGGCGCCCATCGTGGTAAATACGAATGGCGGGCCGGGATCGTTTTCGGTGAGTTTCGCTCCGAACGGCACAGCGCTCGTTTCCGAGACTGGCCCCGCGGGCGCAGCCAACGGATCGGCCATTTCCTCGTACGCCGTGCAATCGGGTGGAACTCTTTCCCCCATCAGCGCGAGTGTGCCGACGTTTGGCGCAGCGAACTGCTGGAACGCAGTTACTCCCGACGGGCGGTTCGTATACGTTTCGAATGCCGGGTCAGCGACGATTTCCGGTTTTGCGATTGGCTCCAACGGCGCGTTGTCGCCGATTGCCGGGACGGTGGTGGGAACGAATCCTACGGGAGCCACAAATCTTGACATCGCGATCAGCGCCGACGGCAAATTCCTCTTCACCCTCAACACCGGAAACGGCACCATCGGCATCTTTGCCATCCAGAAGGATGGAACGCTGCAGAACGTTGGGCCCGCGAACGGGTTTGCAGCGCAGGCCGGCTTTAACGGCATCGCAGCAAACTAGACGGACGCTTTTAAACTTCTGGCCCTCCCTGGCACATATACTTGTGCCAGGGAGGCCCAGCCAATTGCTGTTTTGCAGGAACCAAACTCGTGCCGTAATCGGTAGGATCGAAGAGGGGTTCAGATGCCTGCGGAAAATTTGGTGCGGTCGAGAGGACTCGAACCTCCATGCCTTGCGGCGCTAGCACCTCAAGCTAGTGCGTCTGCCAGTTCCGCCACGACCGCGTTGCATTCCATCGTAAAGGCAACGGTGGAGGGTGTCAAATGACGATGTTGAAAGGGAAGAACGGATCTGAAGACCCGCCACTGCAAGAGAAATCGCTGCAACATTGTTGGGACTGGATTTTGTAGAGGCCGGGCTTAAGCCCGGCCTCTACAAAAAATGGTTATGGCTTTTTCGGCTGAGCGGGAGTCGGCTGCGAAGCTGCCGGAGGCTGCTGTGCTGGTGGCTGAGTTGTTGGCGCCGAAGAGGCCGGTGGTGCGGCCGGAGTTGTTGCCGGCGTCGTCGCAGGCACAGTTGGAGTCTTAGCAGGAGCTGGTTTCGCCGCAGGCTTCGAAACGTTTTGCAGGACCGAGCCGCCTTGCTCGATGCCCTGATCGGTGCGCAGCACCAGCGCCATGGCGCACAGCATGAACATAATGGCGCACCACGTGGTGGCCTGCGAGAGCACGTTGGCCGCGCCGCGCGGACCGAACGCCGTCTGGCTGCCTGCGCCGCCGAACGCGCCGGCAAGGTCCGCGGCTTTGCCGCTTTGCAGCAGCACCACGATAATCAGCACCAGACAATTCAAAACAAAAAATCCCGTCAGCAGCCATCCGGCGAACCGGAAGCCCACGGTAATAATTCCGAAGCCGATCAACAGTGCGACGGCCCATTTCATCCAACTTGGCATACCCAAACCTCACGCAAAAAGTCGGCGGCCCGCAGCCGCCTGTAAAACTCGAAGAAACAAGAGCGCCCGGCCCAACCCGGGCCCTGCACAAAATTCACTACGCGGCTTTCACGAGCGCCGCGAACGACTTGGGATCGAGGCTCGCTCCGCCCACAAGCGCGCCGTCCAACTCTTCCTGCGCCATCAATCCCTGAATGTTGTCAGGCTTGACGCTGCCGCCGTAAAGGATGCGCAGCGCCGAGGCATGATGGACGGAGAACTTCTCCCCCGCGCAGCGCCGCAGTATGCGATGGGCGGCGGCGGCAATTTCCGGGGTCGCGGTGCGGCCCGTGCCAATGGCCCAAACCGGCTCGTATGCAAGAAGAATACGGGAGAACTCGTCTTGGGTCAACGCGCCGGGCCCGCCGATGAATTGGCGGCGGAGAACCTCCTCCGTGAGGCCCGAGTCGCGCTGCTCTTGCGTCTCTCCCACGCAAACAATGGGGATCAGGCCGGTTTCCATGGCGATTAAGGATTTCTTGGCGACGTTGTCGTCAGTTTCATGAAAGAACTGGCGGCGCTCGGAATGGCCGATAATCACGTACCTGCAGCCGGCTTCAAGAAGCATCGAAGCGGAAACTTCCCCGGTAAAGGCGCCCTCTTTGCTCCAGGAAACGTTCTGCCCACCGATGGCAACATTCGAGCCCCTCGCTGCTTCGGCTGCGGTGGAGATCGCCGTGAACGGCGGGGCAATGATAATGTCGCAATTTTTTTCGCCGGCGACGAGGGGCAGAAGCGAAGAAAAAAAGGCGCGGGTATCCGCGATGGTTTTGTACATTTTCCAGTTGCCAGCGATTACGCGACGTCGCATGTCAAAACCTCCAGAGGAAAAGCCTTAATGCAGAGGCCGCAACAAAGAAGAGTCGGGATCATTTGTTGGTGAGGGCTTCGACGCCAGGAAGCTTGCGTCCGCCGAGAAATTCGAGAGAGGCGCCGCCGCCGGTCGAGATGTGTGAAATTTTATCAGCGAGGCCGGATTGATGAACGGCGGCGACGGAATCGCCACCGCCCACGATCGAGATTGCGCCGCTGCTGGTTGCCGCGGCAACGGCCTTGGCGATTTCGAGGGTGCCCTTGGCGAACGCTGGCATTTCGAACACGCCCATGGGGCCGTTCCAGACGATTGTTTTTGCGCTGGCGATTTTCTGGCGATAGGCCTCGATGGTTTTGGGGCCGATGTCCAGGCCCATCCAGCCATCGGGCGTGGCCGAAACGGAGACCGTTTGCGTGGCGGTGTCGTCTTTGAACTCCGCGCCCACCACATGGTCCACCGGAAGGAGAAGCGCGAATCTTTTCTTTTGCGCTTCTTCGCGCAGACGGCGCGCAAGGTCCACCTTGTCATCTTCGACGAGCGACTTGCCAATGGGCTGGCCGTCGGCTTTCAAAAAGGTATAGGCCATGCCTCCGCCAATAAGCATGGCGTCCGCGATTTTCATTAAGTTTTCGACAACCTCGATTTTGTCGCTGACTTTTGCGCCGCCAAGAATCGCCACGAAGGGACGCGCGGGGGCGGTCATCGCTTTGCCGAGGTAGGCCAGCTCTTTTTCCATGAGCAATCCGGCGGCAGATTGCTGGACGAAGCGCGTGATGCCCACGACGGAAGCGTGCGCGCGGTGCGCGGAGCCGAACGCGTCGCACACAAAGACGCCGTCGCAAAGGGCGGCGAGCTGTTTCGAAAAGGCTTCGTCGTTTTTTTCTTCCTCGGGATGGAACCGGACGTTTTCCAGCACCAGCACTTCCCCGTCGCGCAAGGCTTTGCTCTGGCCCTCCGCTCCGGGCCCCACGCAATCCAGCGCGAACGCCACCGGCTTGCCGAGAAGCTCTTCCAATTTTTTCGCGGCGGGCCGGAGCGAATATTTCGGATCCGGGCCGCCCTTGGGCCTGCCGAGATGCGAAGCAAGCACGAGACGGCCACCCTTTTGGATGGCTAGACGGAGCGTGGGAAGCGTTTCACGGATGCGCGTATCGTCGGTGACCACCCCATCTTTCAGCGGAACGTTGAAGTCCACGCGAATGAAAACGCGCTTGCCGCGGAGATCTAGGTCGTTGATGGTGAGCTTGCTCATGGTGCGGTTCTCGGTCTTCAGTCTTCAGTCTTCAGTCTTCAGTCTTCAGTCTTCAGTCTTCAGTCGTCAGTTTTCAGTCAGAGAAGAAAAATATGTCTCAGAGTTTAGGTTGTCAATTTTCGGAGGAGCAGGAACGGGGGAAACAATTCTTTCTGCTCTTCCTGTCAACTGACAACTGATCACTGAAAACCCCGCTCAGAACTTGGACGCCAGCAGCTTGATCAAATCGCGGCACCGGCAGGAGTAGCCCCACTCGTTGTCGTACCAGGCCAGGACTTTCACGCAGCGGTCGCCGACAACCTTTGTGTATTCGGAATCGACGATCGACGAATTCGAATTGCCCTTGAAGTCGGCGGAGACGAGTTCTTCCTCGGTGTAGCCAAGAATGCCCTTCATCGGACCGTTCGCTGCGGCCTTTAATGCGGCATTGACCGCATCTTTCGTGGCGGGCTTGTCCACGAAAACGGTGAGGTCCACAACGCTGACGTTGGGCGTAGGCACGCGCATGGCGTACCCGTCGAGTTTGCCCTTCAGTTCTGGAATCACGAGATGCAGGGCCTTGGCAGCGCCCGTGGAACTCGGAATCATGTTGATGGCGGCAGCGCGCGCTCGGCGCAGATCCTTGTGCGGAAGATCGAGCAGCTTTTGATCGTTCGTGTAGGAATGAATGGTTGTCATGGTGCCGCTGTGAATGCCGAAAGTCTCCTGTAGCACTTTGGCGACAGGGGCGAGGCAATTCGTGGTGCACGAAGCGTTCGAAATGACGTGGTGCTTCGAAGGATCGTAGGTTTTGTCGTTGACGCCGAGAACAAAGGTCGCGTCCGGGCCGTCGGCCGGAGCGGAGATGATCACTTTTTTCACGGGCCCGCGGAGATGCTTCCTCGCCTCCTCACCCTTGGTGAAGAGCCCGGTGGATTCCACCACGATTTCCGCGCCGACGGAAGCCCAGTCAATCTGGCCGGGATCCTTGACTTTGAAAACCTTGAAGCTCTTCCCTTCCACGGCGATGCTGTCATCCGTGTGCGTGATGGTATGCGGCAAATTGCCGAGGATCGAGTCGTACTTCAAAAGGTGCGCGAGCGTCTTCGCGTCGGTCACATCGTTCACGGCCACAAATTGAATGTCCTTGTCATCGAGCGCGGTGCGCATGATGTTGCGTCCGATGCGGCCGAAGCCGTTGATCCCGACCTTGATGGGCATACTTCCTCCGATGGGTTTACGTAAAATAGCGGCAAACTGCAGGAATAACGGCCGCAGCCGAACAGAAAATGCTATGGGTTGCGCGGACAAAAGTCAACGCGCTAAAAGCGTTTTGCGGAATTTGCGTGAAGGATTCATCCAATAAAAATAACGCTTAGGTGGCGCGGAGATGGGCGAGGAAGGCGTGGTGAGCCCGCGTGAGAGAGCGGCCGCGAAGCACGGCCATTCCAATGGTGCGAGTGGCTTGTTCATCGGAAATATGCACGTAGCGGCAGTGCGATTTCTTTTCGATGGCCATCTCTGGAACGATCGAAACTCCCATTCCCGCGCCGACCATACTGAGCAGGCTGCTGAATTGGCCGCTCTCGAAAATTACCTGGGGATGCAAGCGCGCGCGGTCGCAAGCCGCAACGGCGGTGTCGCGGAAACAATGGCCGTCGCGCAATAGCAGGAACGGCTCGGAGCGCAAATCTTTCAGAGAGAGCGAGCGGCGCTTGGCGAGTTTGTGATTTTTCGGAAGCGCGGCGAAGAGCCGCTCGGTGAGCAACGGCGTGGTTTCGAATTCGTGGCCGCGAATGGGAAGCGCCAGGATGGCAACGTCAATCGTGCTGGCGCGGAGACGCTCCAGGAGTACGGGAGTGATTTCTTCCACGACCGTTATCTCCGCCTGCGGGAATTTGCGCGAAAACGAAGTAAGACGCGACGGAAGAAAATACGGCGCGACGGTAGGGATGACCCCAACGGTAATCAGCCCGCTGATGGAGTCTTTGCGCTCGACCACATCGCCCCTCGCGGCTTCCAGTTCGCGAAGAACGGCGCGTGCGCGAGGGAGAAACGTTTTGCCAAGGTCAGTGAGTCGCACGGAACGGCCGAGACGATCGAAGAGCCGCGCACCCAGTTCGTCCTCAAGCTTCATGATCTGCTGCGAGAGCGATGGCTGCGACACGTGCGAGTGCTCCGCGGCGCGGCTGAAACTTCCGGTTTCGGCAACAGCGCAGAAGTAGCGAAGTTGATGGAGCTCCATAGGCTATGCCTATCCATCGTATCCGAAGTATATATTGGATGTATAGGTCGCAGCGCTCCACTATTACAGTTGTGATTGCCGCGGGCTTGCCTTGCGCAGCCGCTGCGATCGAACTGAGGAGGATTCATGGCGGAAGAGAAAAAACAAATCATGACCACAGACGCGGGCCGTCCGGTGGGCGACAACCAAAATTCGCTCACGGTGGGGCCGCGCGGGCCGGTGGTTTTTGAAGATTTCCTGCTGTTTGAGAAAATGGCGCACTTCAACCGGGAACGAATCCCAGAGCGCGTGGTGCACGCCAAGGGCTCGGGCGCTCACGGACATTTCGTCTGCACGAGCGCGGAGATCACCAAGTACACGACCGCGAAGTTGTTCAACGCCGTCGGCAAGAAGACGCCGACCTTCATCCGGTTTTCGACCGTGGGCGGCGAGAAGGGTTCAGCGGACACGGCGCGTGACCCGCGCGGATTCGCGCTGAAGTTTTACACCGAAGACGGCAATTGGGACATGACGGGAAATAACACGCCCGTCTTTTTCATCCGCGACCCATTGAAGTTCGGCGATTTCATCCACACGCAGAAGCGCGATCCGGAAACCAACCTGAAGTCCCCGACGATGATGTGGGATTTCTGGTCCCTCTCGCCGGAATCGCTGCACCAGGTGACCATTCTCTTTTCCGACCGCGGCACTCCGGACGGCTACCGGCACATGAACGGCTACAGCAGCCACACGTTCAGTTTGATCAACGCGAAGAACGAACTTTTCTACGCGAAGTGGCACTTCAAGACCAAGCAAGGCATCAAGAATTTTTTCCGCGAGCAAGCGGGCGCGCTAGAGGGAACGGATCCGGATTATTCGCAGCGCGATCTGTTCCATGCGATTAAGAAGGGTGACTTCCCGAAGTGGCGCGTGTGCGTGCAAATCATGCCGGAGAAGGATGCGGAAACCTACCACATCAATCCCTTCGACCTGACCAAGGTTTGGCCGCACAAGGATTACCCGTTGCATGAGGTCGGCGAACTGGAACTGAATCGCAACCCGGAAAATTATTTTGCGGAAGTCGAGCAAGCCGCGTTCGAACCGCGAAACGTGGTCCCGGGCATGGGTTTCTCGCCGGATAAGATGCTTCAGGCGCGCTTGATCTCCTATCCCGACGCGCATCGCTATCGTTTGGGCGTGAACTACGATTCCCTGCCGGTGAACAAGCCGCAATGCCCGTATCACACCTACAACAAGGATGGCGCCATGCGCTTTGACGGCAACGGCGGTTCGGCCGTGAACTACGAGCCGAACAGCTTCGGCGGGCCGACGCAGGACAAAAAATATGTGGAGCGGCCGCATGCTGTAAGCGGAACCGTGGCACGCCACGATCACCGCGCGGACGGCGACTACTACTCGCAACCAGGCAATCTTTTCCGGCTCATGCCCGCGGACGCCAAGCAGCGCTTGATTGACAACATCGTCTCCAGCCTGGGCAATGGCGTCCCGCAACGAATCCAGGAACTGCAAATCCAGCACTTTTACAAAGCCGATCCGGCATACGGAACGGGCGTAGCGAAAGGGCTTGGACTGAACATCGAATCGGTCATCGCGAAGGCGAAACAGGCCAGCGCAGCGGACTGAACGTAGTTTTCAGTTCTAAGTCTTAAGTTATAAGTCGAAGCACGAAGGCGGAGCGAATCGAAGGATTCGCTCCGCTTTCATTTTCGTGGGTTACCGAACGGGGAAATATGCCAGCGGCTTGAATTCTAGGGTCCAAAATATGAGTTTTGAGACGTACGTTGGGCTGAGAAAGCGCACCGGAGAGGATTTCGATTTAGAATAGACCTCGCTCCAGGATGATGTACGAAGGGCGCACAACGCCTCTCATGTTCTCAGGCCGGTAAACCATGCTGCAGGATCTCCGGTTCGCGCTTCGCCAACTTCTGAAAAGCCCCGGCTTCAGCCTCGTCGCGATTCTGACGCTGGCACTAGCGATCGGCGCGAATACCGCGATTTTTTCCGCGATCGATGCAGTGCTGCTGCATCCGCTGCGCTATCCAGATCCCGACCGGCTGGTCATCGTACAGGAGACCCTGCCTCGCTATTCGTTGCACGGCATCGCGCCGACGGTCGCGGACTACGCCGAATTCCGCCGCCAGGCAACCTGTTTCACCGCGATGGCCGCAGTGACACGCGCAGCGGCGACCTTGACGGGAGACGGGCTGCCCGAGGACGTTCCGGCACAGCGGATCACCGCAAGTGCGCTTCCCCTTCTGGGCGTGGTCCCGGTTGTCGGCGGCCTGTTTACCTACGATGACGATCAGCCCGGCAAAGATCGCGTGGCCATCCTCTCGGTGGGATTATGGAAGCGTCGCTACGGCGGCGATCGGTCCATTGTTGGCAAGAACATTCAGATCAATCGCGAAAGCTATCGTGTCGCGGGGGTCATCCAGCCGATTCTCGATTATCGCGTTACCGCTGACCTGTGGATGCCCCTGGCCTTCGATCCCGCCGAAGCCGCACCGGGCATCCGAGGCCCGCACAGTATCGACGTCATCGGACGTCTCAAGCCCGGCGTGACCATCCAGCAGGGGCGCGACGAATTTAGCCGCATCGCCGCTCGCATCGTCCAACAGTATCCCAATCAGGCTTCGATGGATCGCGGATTTTCCCTTGACCTGGAGCGGCTCGCCGTAAAACAGGCGGGAGATTTGAAGACGCCGTTGCTGGTACTGATAGCCGCCGTGGGCGCTCTGATGCTGATCGCCTGCGCCAACGTTTCCAACCTTTTGCTCGCGCGTGCAATTAAGCGCCGCAGGGAGATCGGCATCCGCTCGGCGTTGGGCGCGCCGCGCATTCGGGTGATTCGCCAGTTGCTGACCGAGAGCTTGCTGCTGGCCTCCATCGCTGGCGCCGCGGGAACATTGCTGGCGCTTTACGGGCTTCATCTTTACGCTTGGTTCGGTCCTGCGGGTTTGATTCACGGAGCCAACCCATCCATCAACGCCTGGGTTATGGGCTTTTCCATTTTGGTTTCGCTCACGGCGAGCGGGTTGTTCGGCCTCGCGCCCGCGCTGGAAACCTCGCGAATCGATCTCACGGAAGTGCTGAAAGAGGGCTCACGCGGATCGACCACAGGACGCAGGCTGTTGCGCGAATCAATGGTTGCCTTCGAAGTTTGTGTCTCGCTCGTGCTCTTGATCGCCGCCGGTCTCCTGGTGAGAAGCTTCGTTCGACTGGAGCACACCAGTCCCGGATTCCATTCCGAAAATGTGCTGACTGCGTTCATTTCTCTACCCGTCGCGCAATACCGGGAACCGGCGCAGAGGGCGGCGTTTGCACGGGAGGTGCTCGAACGCGTGCGCACGATTCCCGGCGTGCGATCCGCCGCGACGATCGATTTTCTTCCTTACAAAGGCGGTCCAGGGAGCGGCGGAGTGGAAATCGCCGGCCATCCGCGAAATTCGAATGAACCGCAGCAGATCATCTGGCAAACCCGCGCTTCGCCTGGGTTCTTCGAAACGCTCGGAATCCCGCTCCTGCGCGGCCGGGATATCGCCGCTTCCGATGAGCAGGGCTCGCCCGGTGTCGCGGTCATCGATGAGATCGTCGCTCAGAAATTGTTCTCGAACGCCGACCCGCTCGGCCAGCAGATCACCGTCCCGTTGGCCGGAAGCATATACACCGTCGTCGGCGTAGTAGCCGCGACGAAATCCGGCAGCTTGTCTGCTCCACCCGAGCCACGGATCTACTATTTCGGCCCGCAAGTTCCTTTCGGCTCTTTGGCAATCGTGCTGAAGAGCACGCATGACCCGCTCGCCTTGGTATCCGCGCTCCGCCACGAAGTCGCGGCGCTCGATTCCGATCTGCCGGTGGACCTGCTCACCATGGATCAAATTCTGGCTGATTCGCTCTCCCGGCAACGTTTCTCGATTCAGTTGATGGCCGTATTCGCCGCGCTCGCAGGTTTCCTCGCGGCCATCGGTATCTACGGCGTGCTGGCGTACCTCATCGATCAGCGGCGGCGCGAATTCGGAATTCGAATCGCTCTCGGCGCCGGTTCCTCCGATGTGCTCGCCCTGGTCCTGCGCCAGGGATTGGTCCCGGTGGCCGCTGGACTAATCGCGGGGATTGCGGGCGCAATCGGATTGACCCGCCTGCTGAGAAGCCTGCTCTATGAAGTCAGCGCTACGGACCCGCTGATTTTCGGCGCGGTTTCGATTGGGCTGCTGGCCGTCTCGTTAGCGGCCATGTTCATTCCCGCTTGGCGTGCTACTCGCGTGGACCCATTGGCTGCGCTTCGTCACGAATGATCGCCCTGTTGCTTGCTTCGTTTTGTGTTTAGGCAAAAAGATTGCGTCGCGAGACTTTTCCTGCCACCGCAGGGCCTTCGAGACCCTGTCTCGCTTCATTCAGACAGCTATCCAGGTAATCGGGAACTCACCAGGTATTAAAGATCTGCCCCGTTTTTCTTTGTGGAAGCGGTCACACGCTGAGATGTGCCAGAAACCCGATTTCTGTAGAATGGCAGGCCTATGGCAAAACTGACTTTCCTTGGAGCGGCAGGAACCGTTACCGGTTCGAAGTATTTGGTGGAAGCGGCGGGCAAACGTCTGCTGGTGGATTGCGGGATTTTTCAGGGCTCGCAAGAGCTGCAGGACCGCAATTACAAGCCGCTGACAATCGATCCCAAGACGATCGACTACCTGGTGCTCACCCACGCGCACCTGGACCACACTGGATGGCTACCGGTACTCGTAAAAGCCGGCTACCACGGACCGATCTACGCGAATCCCGCAACGATCGAATTGACAACCCTTCTTCTGAAGGACTCTGCGCACCTGCAGGAAGAGGACACGCTGCACGCGCGCATCCATAAAGACAGCCGACACCCAGACCCGCAGCCTCTCTATACTTCGACCGACGTGGATCCCGTACTGAAATTGATCAAGAGCATGCCACGCAGTGGCGCATTCGATATCAGCCCGGAGTTTCGCGTAACCTCTTACGACGCGGGACACATCCTGGGTTCTTCCAGTCTGGAACTGACCATCACCGAGGGCGGCAAGAAGTTCGTCGTGGTCTTCTCCGGCGACGTCGGCCGCTACAACCAGGTGATCCTGAAAGATCCCACAACACCGCCGTCGAAGGCGGATGTGCTGATTTGCGAATCCACCTACGGAGACCGCGAGCATCCCGACGGCGACCCCGCGGAATTGCTGGCTGGCATCGTAAACCGCGTGGTGAAGCGCGGCGGCTCCATGGTGATTCCGAGCTTCGCGATCGGCCGCACGCAGACTTTCATGTACTACTTGCGCCAACTGGAGGACCAGCAGCGCATTCCTCGCCTGCCGGTCTACGTGGACAGCCCCATGGCGCTGAGCGCAACAGACTTATATTTGAAATACAAAGAGGATCATGACCTGGACTATGTGAAGAAAGAAGGCAGCGATGGCAAGGGCGATCCCCTGGACGTTCATGAATTTCATCTGACGCGTTCCGTCGAGGAATCAAAGGCCATCAATAACGTCAAGACACCCTGCATCATTATTTCCGCGAGCGGCATGGTCAGCGGCGGCCGCGTCCTGCATCACCTCGCTCTGCGGCTGCCGGACAAGCGCAACGCAGTCATCCTGGCGGGATTCCAAGCTGAAGGGACGCGTGGCCGTGCTTTGCAGGAGGGCGCGAAGTCGCTCAAGCTATACGGGCAGGATGTGCCGGTCGGCGCAGAGATTGTGGAAATGGGTCAGTTTTCCGCGCACGCCGGAAAGAGCGAGCTGCTGCGCTGGCTGACAGGCCTGCCCGCGCCACCCAAGCAGACCTACCTCACCCATGGCGAACCGATAGCTGCCCAGGCCCTGCAGGCCGCCATTCAACAAAAGTTCCAGTGGAAGGCGGCTGTGGCGAGGTATTTGGACACCGTTCCGGTGGGGGAATAGCGGCCGGCGGCCCACAAACTATTTTCACGCAATCAGGAAACTAATTGGGGGCCAAACTCGTCTATACATGCAAGACCACTCGCGGGGTAGGGGACTAACCACCACAGGGCAACCGACCGTCAGTCTCCTACCCCTAAAAACCCCGGAAGTTCCTGAAATCGCATAATTTATATAAAATTTAGAAGCCGCACTGCAACATCAAAAATTTAGCGGGAAGAGTTCACCCTTATCTCTTCTCAGGGGGGAATTAGCCACGCTTTAGCCGGTCGCCAAGGCCATCCTTTTGGTCGGAGTTTCGCGAGACATTGGCGGAACTTCCGCGAGTTCCATCCCGGCGACAAACATCGCCGTGGGGGCCACTCGGCCCCAGCGATTCAGCTCCCAGCGGGCCCGGATGAACTTGACCTCGGGGCGAAGCGACAGGTCGAGAACCATCTTGGTGGTGCCGCGATAGAACTGCTGCGGCAGCTTCAGAAGCGGCTTCTTCGGCCAAGTTTGCCCATCGGCAGAACCCCAGATCGAGACATCCAGCGATTCCTGCTCAATTTGCTCCGAGACGATAAGGCGGCAAAGGAACGTGCGCGACGCGCTGGCGGAAATGTCAAAGGACGCGCCATCGCCGGTGGCTTCCAGGCGCGTATTCGCGGGAATGAGTTCCAGTTTTTCCGGCATATTCGCTATCGGGTGCGAATTCTAGCACAGAGTTTGCGGGGCAGCGTACAGCAATGCGTCAGCTCAGGGCACGGTGGAAGTTTGATCTAAGGAAAAGCGGTCAGGCGTGGAGCTTCGCCAGTCGCTCTTCAGCGGCAGCAAGAGTTTCCTCTTTCTTACAAAAGGTGAAGCGGACCTGCGAAGCGCCATCTTGAGCGTTATTGTAGAAGCTGGAGCCGGGCACGACGGCCACGCCGATTTCTTCCACGAGGTATTTGGCGAAGCGCACGTCTTTCGTATCGGCCTGAAAGCGAACCGGATCGGGATCCGCAAAGCCTGAAATGTCCGTCATGATGTAGTACGCGCCCCGCGGCTTGAAAACAGTAAAGCCCGCGACAGTGAGAATTTTCAGCAGGCGTTCGCGCTTGGTCAAATAGGATGAAGCGAGCTTGTCGTAGTAGCTCTGCGGAAAGCGCATCGCGCTGGCGCCCGCTTGCTGTAAGGGAGCCGCTGCGCCCACCGTCAGAAAATCGTGCACCTTGCGAATGGGCTGCGTGGGTTCCGGCGGAGCCAGCACCCAGCCCACGCGCCATCCCGTGACGCTGTACGTTTTCGAAAGTCCATTGATGACAATGGTGCGGTCGCGCATCCCCTCAATACGTGCCATAGAGATGTGTTCCGCGCCGTCGTAAAGAATATGCTCGTAGATTTCGTCCGTGATGCAGTACGCGTTCCACCGCACGCAGAGATCGCGAATGAACTCGAGCTCCGCGCGCGTAAAGACTTTCCCCGTGGGATTGTTCGGCGTGTTGAGAATGATCGCTTTGGTGTGCGGCCCGAACGCGGCCGCGAGTTCTTTTTCGTCAAAGGACCAGTCGGGCGTGCGGAGCTTGACGAAGCGCGGCGTAGCGCCGCTCAGAATCGCATCCGGCCCATAGTTTTCGTAGAACGGCTCGAAAACAACAATCTCATCGCCAGGATTGATGATCGCCATCATCGCGGACATCATCGCTTCCGTCGACCCGCAGCAAATGGTAATCTCGCGCTCCGGATCGTACTTCACGCCCTGCGTGCGCTCGAATTTTTCGACGATGGCGTCGCGCAGTGGCTTTGCGCCCCACGTAATCGCATACTGATTGATGTTGTCGCTGATGGCCTGCCGCGCGGCTTCCTTGATTTCCTCCGGCGCGGCAAAATCCGGAAATCCTTGCGATAGATTGACCGCGCCATGTTTCAGCGCCAGCCGCGTCATTTCGCGTATCACCGATTCCGTGAATTGCTCGGCCTTCGCCGAAAGCATCCGCCGCGAAATATGCGCCATCTTGGTGTCTGGAGAACTCATTTCACCTTCGAGAGAGAATGAAAGTCTCTTTGTAGTGGCGCAGCTGGTTTACCCTGCTTCGAAGGACTGCGCCCGCAAAATCGTATAAACCTCAAATACAAATTTTCTCAGCGCGCGTGCCCCGTAGCCGCCTGCATCGCCACGCTCGGCTGACCATAAATCATCCGGTAGACTTCCGTGTTTCGCAAGACGATTTGCACGTAATCGCGGGTTTCCGTGAACGGTATGGATTCGACGACTTCGGGAATCTCTTCGTAGTTGCGCTCGCTTTTCCAGGCGGCGATGCGGTCTTCGCCCGCGTTGTAGGCCGCGGCGGCGAATTCGCGCGAGCCGGTCAGTCGCACCAGATTCGCAATATAGGCCATGCCAATTTCAATGTTGTAGTCAGGCTCGAACAGCTTGTCCTTCGTATAGCGAACCTTCAGTTGCTTGGCGAGCAGCTTCCCCGTTTTTGGCAGCACCTGCATCAGCCCAATGGCGTTGGCGTGCGAGACGGCATCCGCTTGAAAGGTGGACTCCTGGCGGATAAGTCCTGCAGCAAACATCGGATCGAAATCATTCTTGGCGGCTTCGCGGCGGAGCGCGGCTTCATACGGAAGCGGATAGAGGGCCTTCCACGCGGCGACCGGCAAATCGCTGATCTTCCGCGCATCGAAATTCGGCACGATGATGCGCGCATACGCCATTCCAGCCCCGTAGTGTCCTTGATCGAACGCTGCCTGCGCGGCTTCCAGCAGGAATCGCGGCGAAGACGTCGCGAAGTAAGCGTTCTTCAACTCCTGCTCCGCGGAAGCATCGAAAGCGATGCTGCGGAGCGCTTGCGCGCGAGCCCAGCGATCTTCGGCAGCAACCGGGATGGGCTCGTCAAACGGACGAAGCGCCGGTGGCGGCGGAATTTTGTCCAGCGCCTCTACGGGGTTCTCATCGCCCGGGCCAAGCTTGGCGAGTCGCGCTGCCGCGGCATTGCCGAAATACGTTTGCGGAAAACGCTCCACCGCTTTGTTGTAATAGCTCCGCGCGCGCGCAGGATTTTCGCCTCGTTCCGCAATGCGGCCCAGCCAATAGAGCGCATCCACGGAATTACCGGATACCGGATATTTCAGCAGAAAGTTGGCAAGCCGGTCCTCGGCATCCGGCTGACGATTCAGGTACGCAACCCACGCGATGCGCCATTCGCAGTTGTACGCGTACTTCCCGCCGGGAAAACTGTCCAGTACGCGCTGGTAATAGGTAGCGGCTTTGGCGCGGTCGAGTTCCACCCAATAGTAATTCCCCGCCGCCATCAAGCCATCTTCGTTCCACTTGCTGACCGGGTATTTCTGCGCCAGCGTGCCCAGCGCGGAAAACATCTCGGATTCTTTCTTCGCCGTGCGTTCCGCCTGCGACAACGCGTACAGCCGCTCCGCATCAACCTCTAGATCAGGTGTGTTCACCGATGAAATCAGTGACGGTGACCCCTTCAGCTGCACGCGGCATTCAGCCACGCGCAGTTGCGCGCGCTGCCGCGTGGGATTCGCCGGATCCTTCAGCATGGTCAAAAGTTTTTCGTATTCGCTGCGCGATTCCTTCCATTTGTGCGCATCGTAGAACGCCTGCGCGCGTTGCTCCTGCATCTCCACTCCGGGATACGCGTACTCTTTCCCCAGCGCGTGCATGATCTGCGTCAACGCGGATCCCGCGGGCTTGGCTTCGTCGCTCAGAGGATACTTGTAGAAGAGTGTCTGATAATCCTTCGCCGCGCGCGGAAGCTGATGCGCCACCTGGTACGCGTGCCCGCGTTCCAAAAGCAAAGTGGTGTTCGATGTCGTGGCGGGATACGCGTTCAGCGCATCCAGCGCTTCCTGCGTGTGTCCCAACGAAACCGCTGTGGGCGCAAACGCCTCCAGCAGCTGTTCGCGCATTGCGGTCGTGGGATAGTCGTGCTCGATTGTCAATAGATTCTTGTACGCCTCCGCAGTGCGTCCGAGCGTTCGTTGCACCTGCGCCGTCCAGTACAAAGCATACTCGCGGAGCAGAATGTCATTCTGCGCCTTGAGCAGCCACCCAAGCCCCTGCGCCGCGCGGTTCTTCGAATAATCCTCATAACCCAGCGCCAGTGCCGCGCGCGCTCCCCAGACGTTGGTAGTGTTCTTCACCGCGAACGCCGAAAGCTTCTCGTAAGCGCCCGGAGTAACGTTATGCACCGCGCGCGCCAGGTCCGCTAATTCCTTTTGCATCGCCTGGTCTTCCGGAGTGTCGGCAGCCACTTGCGGCGTGGACGTTTCCGCTTTGCAGCCCGTCTGGCAAGCAGGCGTTTTCGGCTTTTTCGATTTCTTTTTGTGCTGTTGCGGCGGCGTTTGCGTAACAGCACCGAACGCGCTGCCAAGCGACAGGCTCGCCACAAGCGTCAATGCCATCAGCGGTTTCATCATAGAAGAACACAATGATACGGCATTTTTGGAAGCGCCACAAAAGTGTGCAAGAGCCGTGTGACTAGTGATGCCGCGCCGGCGTGGCGTACGGATACTCGCCGAGCGCGTGCGGGTCCCCATCGGCCAGAATTTCCACCATCCAGCGGTAAAAGTAGTCCACCGGATGATCCATGATGGGTTTGAAGCGGCGGTCGTATTCGCGATGAGCTTTTTCAATGTCATCTTTCAATCGGATGCAGAGATCTTTCTTTTCGCGGCCCAGCCGCACTTGCTCCGGTCGGAGCATTTTTATGTCCTGCATCGAAACTTTGGCCACACGATTGGCGCGCCGGTGCAATTCCTGCTCTTCGGTGGAAAGCCGGCTGAGGTTGAATTCCCCCTCCAGCTCCGGTTCCGACGCGAGCGCCGCCGCCGTAGGCTCCATCGGCGTAAGAGGCACCGGCTCAGGAGGCAGTTCCAGCTCAACTTCCTCGGACCCTTCCTCCACTTCCAGGGACTCGGCCTTAGCGTGAGAAGCCATGGGCACCGGCTGCGCGGGTGCCGGACGTTGCGGCGCAGCAGCTGGCTCGTGGGCCGCTCTGCCAACCAAATTCGTAATCTGCTCTTCGAGCGGCGACCGCGGCCCAGTCTGCATGGACACAGTCACAAATCGCGAAAGCACTTCCAGCGAAGCAGCCAGCGCCGCCGCCGAAGTCTGCGCGCGGAGCAGCGACGGCAGCGCATTCGTGGGCTTGTTGCTCCCGCAAGCCGCCACCACGTCCCCTACCGCATGATGCAGCTCTTCCGAAGTTCTCTGAATGCGCTCGAGGTTATCCCGAAGCGCGCGAGAGATCGCTTGTTCGATGGCGCTGGACTCTTGACCCATACCGGTTTTCGGGGTGTTTTTAGCCATATTTTCCCCGTCTCGCCATTCTGGAAGCTACCTCCCACGGAGTCAACGCCCCAACCGTACCCCTGTGCCCAATTGTTGCTTAACAAGCAGGGGTCCTGCGGCCTCCTGGTCTTCTCACCCCCATCGATCGAGCAGGAAGTTCCGCCCCACTCACAACCCAAACCCGCACGGAGAGTGCTTGGGTTTGACTTTCTCCCCTCACTCCGATCAATCGAACAACGAACCTTCTACCCGCTCGCAACTCAATCCAACTCGGAGGGTGCCCCAGGTTCGGTGTTGGAACCTGGGTCTTGGGGGAGATTTTCTCTTCTCATTTCAATCGAACGACGATCCTTCACCACTCACAACTCAACCAACACGGAGGGTGCCCCAGGTTCGGTGTTGGAACCTGGGTCTTGGGGGAGATTTTCTCTTCTCATTTCAATCGAACGACGATCCTTCTCCCACTCACAACTCAACCAACACGGAGGGTGCCCCAGGTTCGGTTTGTGAACCTGGGTCTTGGGGGTTCTTCTCGTCTCACTCTCCCACGTCCATAGCCAAGTGCCCCTTCTCTCCTACGTAGTAAAACCCCCAACTACTCCACCGCCAGTCGCTCGGATGTTTCACCAACCCGCGAATCACCGGATTCGCGTGCATGTAATTCAACTTCTCCGTCTTCTTCCCCTTGCTATACACGTTAAAATCGTAAAACCGTGCCTGCCAAAACGCCCGCAGCGGTTCCCCCGTCTCGGCGAAAGGCAATTGCAATTGTCCCGCGCCCACCGGCTTTCGGCGCGCCCGCAGTTTCCGCGCCACGCGCAGCTTCAACGTATGCAGCACCGTCGAAGGCGTTCCCTCTTTCGGCTCGCTCATCAACAGATGCACATGCTCCGGCATCACCACATACCCCAGCAGACGAAACCCCATCTCCTCGCGCACCTTCCCCAGCTCTTTCACAAAAATGTCCCGTGCCCGCACCGTCTTCAACAGCGGCAGCCGCCGATAGCAGCTGAACGTAATAAAATGCAAATCGCCTTTGCCGTAATAGCGCCTCAACCCCGACGGCATCGCCAACTCCACCGAAAGGAACGTCAACCCCAAGACCCAGGTTCACAAACCGAACCTGGGCCACCCTCCGCCTCTCTATACTTTCCCTAGAAGTGCCGTAGTGATATTCTCCCAACGACCCACATGCCCACAAACATAAATCTTCGGACCCGGGCCACCCGCCCAATTATCGGACCTCGTTCGGGGGAAAGGTCCTCAGATAGCTAGTGCCGCGAAGGGAATCGTCGATGTGGCTTTGTCGGGCGCACTGGTTACGGACTGTCTTATCGGGTCGGTAAACTAATTCCGGAAGGATCGCTCAATGGAGAATCTCGTAAGCCCAACAGTAAAAGGAACTCGAAAAAAGTCCTTCAGTTCAAAAAGGCTTTTCTCCCGAGACCTAAATTACCTCCGTGATGTGAGTTTGTTTTGGGTCTTCATAATATCTTCAATCGTAGCTGTTTCGGCTTCGTTTTCCCCACCGAACCGACATCTTGCGATTCGATGTGCGGTTTTAGCTTTACTTGCTATTCTACTGGCGAAGGAACGGTTGCTCATGTTCCTTGGCGGATTGGGCTTCTGCGCAGTTCAGGGCGCAATCTGGTTGGCCATACGTCCGTGGAGCTGGCCGATGTTCACCGTCACAACTATGACGGGAATTCCCCTTCTGCTGGCGAATCGGTACTGGCGAAAACCCAAGCTGGCCTATGAGTTGCCAGACGAATTTGGGGCTGTGGACATGCTCCTGACCTTCGCCTCCATCTCCGCGACAATTTTCCTTTTCTACCTAATTCGCCCGCATGAGTGAGCATCCGGGACGGGCTGACTCGATGACGGCGTCGGCTCCTTCGACGGAGTAGACTTGGCAGCTGTTCGACGGCAAAGGCCCGCGCCGTTAACCCCTCCTCCGCAACCATTCAATCCTCAATTCTCCCCATTCCCTGCATTTCACTTAGCCCCTCGCGACTCCCATGCTATCCTCTCCCGTGTACGCCGAATTCCATCCCCGCCGATCCAGCCAGCACGGTACTATCTCTCTTGCTAGCGAAGCTTCTACATTTCCTGTATCTCCTTTTCTTCTCGTCAGTTCCGCACTCTTTTCCCCGATGGCGCCAACTCATCTCCATTCTTTTCAAGCATTTACACACTCTTTCCATCGTGATGGGGGTGTACCCCCCCTCCCACCTGTCTCCACGCTTACCCTGAGAAGCCATCGAAGGGTCCACCAAATTCACTGTCCCCCTTTCTTTTCATTCACTTACAAATTGCCCATTTTCTATCCCCTTTGTTTTGACATTCATGCATGCAATGGGGGGGTGTACCCCCCTCCCTTTGTTCAAACCCCTTCTTCCCTCGCTCTTTTCGCTTTTTGCCCTTCACGGGAGGTGTTCCACTAAAAACCCAAAAACTTATAACCTAGAACGGGCCCCCGAGAACTGAAAACCCGCCGCCTCTTGTCGCGGATGGTAGAATAGAGAAGTCCATGGGGGCGACACGGTTTCGACGGAAGCTGTCGCGGCCCGAAGGCATGCCGGGACCCACCTGCCCGTAACTTGGTGGAAACTAGAAATGCCAACAACAACTTGGCACTTGCAGCTTAATTAATTAAGTTGCCGCTTCCCCGGGCTTCGCTCATGGGCCCGGTCAGAGGCGTCACACAGTGAGCTGGCCTGAGCCTTTCGGTCCGTAAGGCTCGGGCGAGAACCATCGGACTAGTTGGTTGCGCATCTTGCTCATTCCAAGCGCCGCTGGCGAACGCGCGATCAGCTCGCAAGAGCCGGGTCGCACACCGAATTGAGATAAGCATGTAGGCTTCGTGTCGTTGCGCTTTTCGGACGGGGGTTCGACTCCCCCCGCCTCCACCATTTACCCTTGAGCCGCTGCGGCCGTTTGCGCCATTGCTGGTACACGAGCGCCACGCTAGATTTCCATAGGGGACTGTGTGCTCTCCCCTTGGAGCGATATGGCAACCGAGCCAGAAACAGGTCCCCGGCCCTCGAGCGAAGCTCCTCACGGCGCCGCCAAAATGTTCTTGCCCGGCGTTGCACTGGAAGAAAACCCGGAAGGCCGCGTCTTGTGGCCGCTCTTTCTGGTCAGCTTTTCATCGCTCTACTTGGAAATGTTGCTGATCCGCTGGATCGGCACGGAAATTCGCGTTTTCGCCTATTTCCAGAACCTGGCTCTGATTGCCTGCTTTCTGGGATTCGGACTCGGTTGTTACCAATCGGCGCGGAAAAAAGGCTATCTCTTCGGCGTGGCCGCACTCGGGACGCTGGTCATCCTGGCGGAAATTCCGCTGGCGCGCTGGAAAACGCTGCTGGAGATTCTCTCCTCAGCGCTTTCGCTATCAACGGACGCGCAGTTGTGGTCGGCACTCGCCGCGCCGAGTCAAACCTACGTCACGATTGCGTTTCTGGCATCCACGGTTCTTGTTTCTGTGCTGCTGCTGCTGATCATTGCCACCATGGTGCCCGTCGGGCAGTGGGTGGGTTCGTACCTGAACGCCGCGAAGAATCCCATCACCGCATACTCGGTCAATCTCTTGGGTAGCATCGCCGGGATCTGGCTCTTTGCGGCAATGGCCTTCGTTCATTTAGCTCCCGTGTTCTGGTTCGCGCTCGCGTTTGGTCTTTTTCTTTTGGTGCGCAGCCGGAGCGCACGAATCGGCGTTCTCCACGTTCTGCTGATTGGGGCAAGCCTGTTTCTGCTGGCCTATGCCGATTTTCGTAACGGCGAAACGCACTGGTCACCTTATCAAAAACTCCAGGTGATTCCCCAGGGAGAACGCCAATTCGACGTCCTGGTGAACAACACTGGCTACATGACCATGGCGAACGTCTCACCGGATTTTCTTGCCGCCCATCCCGGCTACGCCGCAAAGTATAAGGACAGCTCGTACGATGCGCCCTGGAAATTCATCGGCGCGCGTGATCGCGTCTTGATCGTGGGCGCCGGAGCTGGCAACGATGCGGCCGCCGCGCTTCGCAACGGCGCAGGCCAAATTGACGCCGTGGAAATCGACCCGGTGATTTATGCTCTTGGCAAGCGTCTCCATCCGGATCATCCCTACGACTCCGATCGTGTCCACGTAATTCTGAATGACGCACGCGCGTATTTGCGTTCCTCGACACAGAAGTACGACGTCATCGTCTTCGGGTTGCTCGATTCGCATACGCAGTTTTCCAGCTACAGCAACATGCGCATCGACAATTATGTCTACACCGAAGAATCGCTTCGGGAGGCGAAACGCCATCTGAACCCAACCGGCGTTTTGGTATTGCGATTTGAAGTGCGTCCGCCATGGACGTGGATGGGCCAGCGTTTCATGGCGATGTTCGAGCAGCTCTTCGGCCACCCTCCGGTTATTTTTTACCGGCGGCAGCTCGGCGGTTTGGTCGAGGGAACGCTATTTCTCGCGTCCAATGACAGCGGAGTCTGGGATCGCGCGGCCACACCGGAACTTGCGAGTTTCGTGCAGGAGAGTCCGCCGCAATTCCCGATGGAGACGGACGATTCGCTGCCGCTGGTCACGGACAACTGGCCGTATATTTATCATCACGGCTTCACGATTCCCCGAACCTATCTGACAGTCTCGCTGATTCTGCTGGTCATTGCGTTCCTGAAAACGCGCAAGAACCTCGAGCCCAAGAAAACATCCACCTGGTATTTTTTCTTCCTCGGCGCAGGCTTCCTTTTATTAGAAACGCAAATGATCAGCAGGCTGGCGCTTTATTTTGGTTCGACCTGGCAGGTGAACTGCGTGGTCATTTCCGCGATTCTGGCGGTCTTACTCCTGGCGAATCTATTTGTTGAACGCGTGCCCGGGCTGGGACTTGGCCCGATGTATGCGTTCCTGATTGCGGCGCTGATTGCCATTTACGTTGCTCCCTGGGAATCTCTTCCCTTCGGAGCGCGCACTTCCGGAATTCTGCTCTCCGCCGCCTACTGTATTCCTCTTTTCTTCGCGGGAATCATCTTCGCAGAAACCTTTCGCAAAGGTGAAAACAAGTCCAGCGCATTCGGCAGCAACATTATCGGCGCGGTCGCCGGCGGACTCGCGCAAAATTTCTCGTTTGTCATTGGTTTGAAGGCTTTATTGCTTCTGGCGGCGCTTTTTTACGGTTTAGCGGCCTTCTTCACATTCTTCAGCATGGAGCGGCTGATACAGAAACGCGAAGCAGTCGTTCCGGCCTCAACGTAGATTCCCTGAGAATGCTTGCTGGCGATTTTGCCTCAGGCGCTCAATCTAATCGCGCTCGCGAAATAGCATCCCGCCGGCGGGAGGGCCGCCTCCGGAATCGCCGCTCATGGTATCCCACGCTTTGCGCGTGATGGGTTGCACGGCTTCCAGCTTTTTCTGCGCCAGCGATTTGTTCACCGCGGGAAGCTCTTTTGCCAGGAAACCATCGAATTCAGTGGACACATCGCCCAGTTCCTTCTTCAACGAATCGATGCGCGCGGCCTGATAATCGGTCGGCCTGCCATCGTACGTCAGCAAATCGCCGTAGATTTCCGTGGTCTTCTCTCGAATGCGCTCTTCCCCGGTGATCGCGCCTCCTTCTTTGGTGGCTACGATTTTGCGCCGAAGATCATCGGTCTTTTGCGAGAGGTCCAGCAAACGCTTACCGAGCGCGTCATCGCCCTTCAGTTTTCCCGCGCGGTCCGCGAAAGCGTCGCGCACGGCGTTGATCCGCGCGACCTCGAAGCTCATGTCGCCCAGCAGGTTGTACACGCGCATGGCCGCGTCAAATTCCAGTTTGCGGTCTTCGGCGTTGTATTTGGCGCGAGGATCCAGCCCGACCACCACCTGCGTCGTGTACGTCTCCGTGCCGCGTGTCATCTTCACCGTATACGTGCCGGGCAAAACTCTGGGGCCTTGCGCGGCTTCGAACGCAGCGGTGGCCGCCGGGGGAACACGCGGCGCCTTCAGCCGCATGGACCATTCCACGCGACTGATTCCACGCCGGCTGTTCGCCGGCAAGGTGTCCACCAGTTTCCCCTGCGAATCGAAAACCTCCAGCTTCATCTTTCCAAAAATGTGGCGCTTGTTTTGATAGTAGGTGATCAAGGCCGCGTCCGGCGAATTTGCCCCGTTAAACGACGCGCTTCCCTCAGACCATCCGCCGTTGGCGTTCAACCGTTGCTGCGCCGGTTTGCCCTGTAAAAATGTAGCTTCCTGCGCCATCACGTCAGGAGTCAGTTTGCGCAGCGGCGTGATGTCGTCCACGATCCAGATACCGCGGCCGTGAGTTGCCAAAACGAGATCCGATTCGCGCGTGTGCACCACGATGTCCCGCACTGCGACGTTCGGAAATTCATGACCTTTGTACTGCGCCCAATGCTTGCCGCTATCAAGTGAAACCCAAAGACCGAACTCCGTTCCCAGGAACAACAAATTGGGGGCGACTGTATCTTCTTTGATGACGTGCGCGTAGCCGCGCACGCCGCTATCGACTGCGACAATCGGCATCCAGGTCTTGCCATAGTCGGTCGTCTTGTAAACGTGCGGCTCCATGTCCCCGAACGAGTGCCGGTCGAACGTGGCGTAAGCCGTTCCCGCATCGTACAAGCTCGCCTCGACCCAGGAAACCCAAGATGCTTTCGGTAAGTTGGGAACATTGCCGACGACGTTCGTCCACGACTTGCCCGCGTCCCGCGTGATCTGCAAATTCCCGTCATCCGTTCCCACCCAAATCGTTTGCCCGTCGCGCGGCGATTCGCTGATGGAGTAAATCGTGGTGTGCATTTCCGCGTAAGAATTGTCCACCGTCACGCCGCCGGATTCCTCCTGCTTCTGCTTTTCCGGATCGTTAGTAGTCAGGTCGGGCGAGATGCGGTCCCACGTTTGTCCATGGTCGCGCGAACGAAACAGGAACTGCGCGCCGATATAGACAGTGCCCTTTTCGTTCGGGCTCATGTGGATGGGCGTGTTCCAGTTGAACCGCAGCTTCCCTTCTCCGTAATTGGGCATCGGCTTTACGGCCCGGCCGTCCAGCGTGACCCGATTCACGCGGCCCACATTCCCGCCCTGCGCCTCCGCATACACATAGTTCGGGTCAGCCGGGTCCGAGAAGACCCAGAAGCCATCTCCGCCAAACAGATTTTCCCAGCGACCGTTGGTAATCCCGCCGGGATATTGCGAATCTCCAATCCACGCGCTGTTGTCCTGTAATCCGCCAAATACATGATACGGATCGAATTGGTCCACGCTCACGTGATAGAACTGCGAAATCGGCAGGTTATTGCCCTTCCACCACGTGTTTCCGCCATCGTAGGAATACCAGATGCCGCCGTCATCGCCGGCAATCAGGTGATTCGTGTTGTCAGGATTGACCCAGACATCGTGAAAATCGCCGTGCGCAGAGCCACCGATGGCGCTGAAGCTTCTGCCACCATCCTCGCTCATGATTAGGGTGAGGTCCGGCTTGTAAATTTTGTTGTCGTTCTTGGGATCGACAATCAAATTGGCAAAATAAAACGGCCGCCAAACCATCCAATTGCTGCGGTCGCGCTCTTCCCAGGTTTTTCCGCCATCTTGCGAATAGAAGAGCGCGCTGCGCGTCGATTCGATCAGCGCGTAGACAACATTTGGCTTCGATGGCGCAATGGTGACCGCCACGCGCCCCCAAGGCTTGGCCGGCAAGCCCTTTGCGCTTTTTTCATCCAACTCGTTCCAGGTTGCTCCGCCGTCGGTGGATTGGAAGAGACCGCTGCCACTCGACGCCGTAGGACCTTCCCCGCCCGAGCGGAACGTCCAGCCCTTTCGCCGAAAATCCCACATCCCTGCAAAAATCACTTTTGAGTCTTGCGGACTCATCGAAATCATCGAGCAGCCCGTCGAAAGATTCGCGCCCTTCAGAATCTTCGTCCACGTTTTTCCGCCATCGGTGGTTTTGTAAACGCCGCGGTCTTCGCTGTCACTCCACAGTTTTCCCGGGACGCATGCATAGACCGTGTCGCCGTTTTTCGGGTCAATCAGAATTTTCGAAATTCGTTCCGAATTCTTCAGACCCAGGCTCGTCCAGTTGTCTCCGCCGTCGGTGGATTTGTAGATGCCGTCGCCGATCGAAACGCTGTTGCGCGTCCACGCTTCGCCGGTGCCCACCCAAATCGTTTTCGGAGCCTGCGGATCGATGGCGATGGCGCCAATCGATTGCACTGGCTGCTTGTCGAACACCGGCTTGTACGTCGTGCCGCCATTCGAAGATTTCCAGACGCCGCCGCTCGCCGCTCCCACATACACCGTAAGCCTGCCGTCTTCCTTCACCGCCGCCACCGCCGCGACGCGGCCGCTCATCGTCGCGGAGCCAATGTTGCGCGCGCCCAGCCCCGAGATGGTATCGGAATCAAACGGGACCTGCTGCGCGCGCATAGGCGCGGCAAAAAGTATCGAAGCAAGAATTCCCGTTATCACAGCAGTGAAGCAGCGAATGGTTTTGCGCATGTCGGCAGATTCCTTGACGGCAAAGTAGAAGCAACAGCAACACGGTGCAAGAAGCCTCATCAACTCCCCTGTTTATAAGAGCTATTTTCCTGCCGGAGCCATCTTGGCCGGCGCTTTGGCGACAGGCATTGAAAAATGCGCATCTTCCATCGGCACGTTTTGTTCGATCTTTTCGACCGTCACCTGCGACCGCGCTGCGACGCCCTTCTGCGCCTGTTCGACCACGAAGGGATAATAAATTCCGTTCACCTTCTCGTAATCGCCATAGTACAACTCGGACTCCTGCAGCGTGCCGCGAATGGTGGTCTGAATTTCCAGTTTCAGTTCGAGGTACGAATCGGTATCGAGATAGTAGTAACGAACGTCGCCGTTTTTCATGCTGAGCTTGATCTTGAAACAGTCCGTCCCTTCCATCGAATCGTGCCCCATGAGCTCCGCTTTGTGGCCCTTCTCTTTGTAGTCCACCAGCGGGCCGTCCATATCAGCGTCCACGACGAGGCTCTTCAGGTCATCTTGCGAAAGCAGTTCCGGATCTTTGCGCCCTCCAAATGGGGATATCTGCCATCCGGTCTTGCCGTCGTAGGCCTGCACCTGCGCCAGCCCCTGAATAATAAATTCTTCTCGAACTTTGTCAGCGCGCTTGTTTTCCTGGCGAAAGTCGGCCTGAAACGAACCCTGCGTGAATTTTGCGCTGGTGCGCAGGCTATGCACGGACTTCAACTTGTCCATTCCGCCGTGCGCCAGAATATTTTTCGCGATTACTTCATCCACGCTCTGCGCGCGGGCGCCGGCGCAAACTCCGGCCGCGGCCAGCAGGAGAAGAATGAAAACCCTGGAATTCCTAAGGACCTCCTTGACGCAGCTCCGTCGCGAATCTGTTTTCATGAACTCCTCCAGGAAAGACCGTAATTCGCTCGAGTGCAAACCATTTGGATACAGTGCCACAGACCGTTTGTCCTTCGGACGAATCCGGCGCAACTTTGTTAGCAGAGTTTTCGACTGCTGCCAAGAGATTTCGATCGGGAGGCCTGAAAAACGTTCCGTTCGAATCAAAACAGCAGGGCGAATCAAGACTCCTCGGCGAATTCGCCCTCGGGCGCCGGGAGTTTGTCGCCATCGTGGGCCACCCAGACGTAGAGTGTAGGCAAAAGAAAAATACTCAAGAGCAGCGCCGCAAGCAGACCGCCCACAATGACGATCGCAAAAGGCCTCTGCGAGTCCGATCCAATAGCATGGGAAAGTGCGGCGGGTAGCAATCCGAGCGTAGCGACAAGCATAGTCATCATGATGGGCCGAAGCCGCAGGACCGCGCCTTCCACAGCGGCATCCTCGATCGAATGCCCGCGAACACGAAGCTGGTTGATGTATTCGAGCATGATGACTCCGGTCTGCACCGAAACACCAAACAAGGCCAGGAATCCTACGCCGGAGGAAACGCTGAAGTGCGTCCCGGTAACAAGAAGAGCCAGCAAACCTCCAATGGGCGCCATGGCTACGTTAGCAAGAATCAGCAAGGCCCACTTGTAAGAACTAAACATAGTGTAGAGAATCACAAAAATGCCGAGGATGGTTAGCGGCAGAACAATCAAGAGTCGTTTCTCGGAGCGCTTCTGGCTTTCATATTCGCCCGCCCAATCGATGTGGTAGCCAACGGGAAGCTTGACTTGCTCATTGACCTTGGCAATGGCCTCTTCGACGGCGCCGCCCAAGTCCCGCCCGCGCACGCTATATTTGATGGCCACGTACCGAGAGTTTTCTTCGCGATAAATCTCGGAGGCGCCGTCGCGAACAGCGACCTTGGTCACCTGCGCGAGAGAAACGCGCTCCCCCGTGGGCGCTAGCAGGCGGATATTCTCGATGGCTTCCTTCGTGTCGCGGTAGGGCGCTTGATAGCGGGCCACAAGATCGTAGCGCTGCTCGCCCTGCAGCACCTGGCTCACCGCCTTACCTCCCACGGCCGTTTCTATCGCATCCTGGATGTCCGCGACGTTTATTCCGTAGCGCGCCGCTTGTTGGCGGTCCACGGCAAGATTGAGATTGGGCTGGCCCAACACCCGAAATAGACCCAGATCCTCGATACCGGGAATTTTCCGCATCACGTTCACTATTTCATCGGCCTTGTCTTCCAGGATTCTCAGGTCATCGCCATACATCTTCACCGCTAGTTCGCCTTTGACTCCGCTCACGGCCTCTTCCATGTTGTCCGAAATGGGTTGCGAGAAATTCCAAAGCACGCCGGGCATTTTGTTCAGCTCCCGGTCCATAGCGGCAATCAATTCATCCTTGTCTTGGCGAAATACCGGGCGCCATTTTTCTTTCGGCTTCAAATCCACGAAGTATTCGGTATTAAAGAACCCCGTGGTGTCCGTGCCGTCGTCGGGCCGGCCCACTTGGGAAACCACTTGCGTCACTTCTGGGAAGGATGCAAACACAAGTCGCGCTTGCGTCATGATGCGCGTGCCCTCTGTTGGCCCGGTGCTCGGCGCCAGCGTGCCGCGCGCCCAAATGGCCCCTTCATCGAGATGGGGGAGAAATTCGGAACCGATGAAGCCTCCAAACGTCAACAGGGCGGCAAAGGCTAATCCCGCGCCAGCCACGCCAAACGTCACCAAGCGATGCCCAATCGCCCAGCGCACCGCGCGGCGGTAGCCACTCTTGAGAGCGGCCATGACCGGATTGGGCCACTCTTTCACGCCTTCACCAAAGAATTCGCTGGCAAGCACGGGCGCGATGAGGATTGAAAATACCAACGCGCCCAGCAGCGCAAACGCCACCGTCCAGGCCATGGGCTTGAACAAGCGGCCTTCCACGCGTTGCAAGGTGAAGATGGGCAAGTAAGCGGTGATGATGATGGCGATGGCGTAAAAGACGGGGCGCTGCACTTCATGAGCCGCGTCGCGGATGCGGTCCATGGGCGTCTTGTAGGAATTGTCTTTGTGGCCCAGGTGTCGAACGATGTTTTCCACCATGACCACTGCGCCGTCAACGACCATTCCGAAATCCAGCGCGCCGAGCGAAAGAAGATTCGCGGGAATTTTGTTGAGTTCGAGGCAGATGGAGGCGAACAAAAGGGAGAACGGGATGGTCAGCGCGACGATCAGCGCGCCGCGGACGTTGCCAAGAAAAAGAAACAGAATAATGGAGACAAGAATGATTCCCTCGGTCAGATTGTGCAGCACCGTGTGCGTGGTGTAGTGCACCAGGTCGCTGCGATCCAGGAACGGGACAACCGTTACACCCGGCGGAAGAATATGTTCGTTCAACTCCTTCACTTTGGCGTGGATGGCCGTCAGCGTGGCATCGGATTCCGCGCCCTTTCTCAGCAGCACAATCCCTTCGACAACGTCCTCGTTGTCCACTTCCGTTCCGTCCGCGCGGTGAATCGTTTTGCCGATTTGCCCGAGCCGGATTTTAGGGGCTTGTGTGACCGCGGCAATATCTTTGACGTGGAGCGCTGTCCCATTCTTCGTGATGAGAACGGTTTGCTCGATATCTTGAACGCTGTTGAACAATCCCACGGCACGCACATTGATCTGTTGCAGGCCTGCCTCGACGAAGCTGCCCCCCGCGTTAACGTTGTTGTTGGCGAGTTGCTGCTCGACTTGCCCGATACTCATTCCGTAGGCGACGAGTTTGTTCGGATCAATGCGGACCTGATACTCGCGCGTGGTCCCGCCAAAGCTCGACACGTCCACGACATTAGGAACGGACTTGAACTGCTTTTCAAGTGTCCAGTCTTCAATGGACTTCAATTCCATCAGGTCGTATTTCGGGTTCGTGCTCCTCAGCGTGTACCAGAATATCTGGCCGACCGGGCTCCAATCCGTGCCCATCTGCGGCTGCAAGCCGTTCGGCAAGGTAACTTGTCCCAGCCGCTCGAGCGCTTTTTGCCGGTTCCAGTCATTCGTGGATTCGTCGTCAAAGATCAGCATGACGCTGGAAAGTCCAAACAGCGAAGTAGAGCGCAAATGCTCTAGATGTGGAATCCCGTTCATTTGGATTTCAATCGGGATGGTGACCTGCTGCTCGACTTCTTCCGCGGCCCGCCCCGGCCATTGCGTGATGATTTGCACGTAGTTGTTGGCGACGTCCGGGTACGCCTCAACCGGCAAGTTGTGGAACGAGATAGCGCCCCACAGAATCAGCAGAAAAGTGACCGCCAGAATGATGAAGCGGTTGTTCAACGCGTATTCAACGAGTGCTCGGATCATCCCCTGTTCCCCAGGCTTGCCGCTTTTTCCTTCGGGCTCATTGGTCGACCGTGTTCTGCAGCACCAGGGCGTTGGTCACCACTTGTTGGCCGGGCTGCAGACCGGATAAGACTTCCTGGATTTTGTCCGGCAACATGCCCCCGGCGGTCACCTCCAGCCGGCGAAATTTCTTGTTGCCGGCGGGCGTGTAAACCCAGTCGCGGTCGTGCAAATGCAAAATCGCGGAAGCCGGCACGGCCGCATGCATTTCCTTTTTCTGCCCGTGAAACGTCGCGGTGACGAACATGCCCACGCGCATCAACCCGGGGTTGCGCACCTCGATGCGCACCTTGGCGGTGCGGAGCGTAGGATCGAGAACAGGAAGAATATTGCCGATGCGGCCGGTAAATGCTTTGTCAGGATAAGCATTCAGGCGGATTTCGGCGGTTTCACCGACGCGCACACTGGAAAGATTATTCTCGTAGACATCGCAGAGAATCCAGACGTAGCTCAAATCAGAGATCGTAAACGGGTTCGGTGAACCCAGTCCTGCCACGCCGGCGGCATTGGTGACCTGCTGATCGGTGATCACGCCCGAAACCGGCGCAAGAATATCCACAATCGCGGACGGATGATCGGTGCTGCCCCCGAGCACGCGAAGCCGATCCCTGGTGTTCTCCACATCGACCTGGGCCTTGTTCTCGACGTCCTCTGCTGTCTGGAAATCGTTCAAGGAGATGGCCCCTTTGTCGTAGAGCAGTTTGGCGCGTTCGAATTGGATTCGCGCGAGTTTTTCGTCCGCGACCGCCTTTCGGTAGTCCGAAAACGCGGCGGACATGTCCGCGCTTTGCACGCGCAACAGGAGTTGCCCTTTTTTCACCGTATCGCCGAGCCGCGCGTGAATCTCCACCACGCGCCCAGTGGCAATCGAAATCACCGGCACGCTGCGGGAGATGTCTGGCGTTACCGCTCCCGTGACGGTCAACTCTGACGCGGAATCATGGGCGACCGCCGTGAACAGCGGGAATTGCTCCGGCTTGTCCACGGTGACCAGATTGAGATCCTGCTCTTTCTCGACCACCGTGGATGGTGGCGCTTCGGCTCTAGGATCTCCCTTGCTCGCGCCACAGCCGGCTACAGACAGGGCCAGAACGAGAATGCCTGTCATCCATTCAAATCTCTTGCACCTCATGGCAGGACCTCACGTCCCACAGCAAGATTCAATTGGCTTGCAGCGTTCAAATAGGAGGCAACCAGGTTCAAATAATTGACCTGCACGCTCCGGTAATCGGCTTGCGCGTTCAGAAAATCCAGCAACGAGGCCGCGCCATGTTCGTAGGAAAACGCAATGGTGTCCCGCACTCTCGACGCTTGTTTGAGGTATCGGTCCTTGTAGGGTTGCAAAAGAATGACCGTGCTGTTTACCGTGGCGTAGGCGGAATCCACGTCGCTGAACACTTGCGCGCGCGTCGCTTCCATCAATTTCTCGTTGCGGTCAATGTCCAATTCCGTGCGCTTTTTCTCTCCCTGATTCCTGTCGAAGATGCGCAAAGGAATGCTCACCCCGAATCCGATGTATTGATCGATGGGCGGGTTGCGCCCCACGTCGAAAGCAAACGTAGGGTCTGTCGATCCGTTGGCTATGGCCAGCCGGTGATCGGTCTTCGCCTTGTCCATTGATTGCAGCGCAGCCTTCAAGTCCGGCCGCCCGTCCAGCGCCGTCTGCCGAACCTCATCTAGCGGCGCGATCTGCGCCGAGAAATCAAACGGCCCCGTAACGTCGAATTGGTCGATGGGTGTGCGATCGTTCAGCAGCGCGAGCAACTGAATTTTCGCGGTTCGCAGATTCACTTCCGCCGTTTGCAAATCGGACTCGTATTGAACGCGCTGCAGCTCCAGCCGGTCCAAATCCACCTGCGCAATCGCACCCGCATTGTACCGCTCGCGATTTACACCCAGAACATGGTCGTAATAGGTCAGATTTTCCTTTGCCAGCTCGCGAATGGCCTTTTCCTGCAATGTCTGCACAAACGCCGAGCGCAACGCAAAAATGAGGTTTCTCTCCAAGTCCACCTGGCTGGAAACGGCTATTCCCGTCGCTTTCTGCGCGCTTTCCTGCCGAAGTTCCCGTTTGTGTTGCCTCTCGTGCAAGTAGCTGACCGTCGCCGAGTTCAGCAGAAATCCAAACGTGCTATGTGGAGGCCCTCCATTAAACGGATCGATCTGGTCGGCGAGCAGCGCTAGCGAAGGATTCGGTCGCAAATACGCCGTCACCTCCTCCGCTCGCGATTCATCAATGCCAATCAGCCCCGCGCGCAGCGTGGGATTCGCAGCCTCAAACTTTTCGCGCACTTCCTGCCACGTCAGCGCCTGTTGCGCAAAACAGCTCTGTGCCAATCCCGCCGCCAGCAGGATCGCGAAGCCTACACTCCTCATCAGAACCCGCATATCCGTTTCCTCTTGCTTCTGCCCTTTCGGCTAGAGTCTCGAAACACTTGGGGGTTGGCCGTTCCCGAAGGACAATCTTGCCTAGTCCATCGCGAACCGAAATTACATTTGGCGGCCGTAAATTAGAAAGAACTATATCGGTCTGTCTTGGACCGCCAGTTTACGCTCTGTTGAACGGCATATTTAAACGTGAAGAATAGCGAGAGGAGGAGCCCTGCCGACACTGCCAAAATCCCGCTGCACCACATAAAACGGAAGGGCGTATGAGGGCGACTGCTCCGAATCGCCCCCTGCGAGGAATTTCTCCGCGCACAATGCGCAGGCCTTGGCGGAGGAGCGAGATGGCGGAATCGCGGCACGGTCATAGATTTGCACCCCGCTGCCGGACCATTCGATTTGTGACTTCCGCAGTACGTCCGGAAACGCGCTCGGATCGGCCAGAGTGAAATTTCCGTGGCCATCATTCAGCAGCACCGCCACGGGCCGGTTGAGCCACTGCGTGGACACGATCAAATCGGGGATGTTGTCCCCATTCACGTCCTGCGGAATAATTTGCAGCCCGCCAGAAGGTGCAACCAAGGAGATCGACCGCGCCGCACCGCTGCTGAGATCGAATCGGATCGAATAGTGGGTGGTCCGCGCATTGCTCCCGCCCACCTGAACCGTGGCGAGGTCCGGCTTCAAGTCTCCGTCAAAATCAGCGATGGCAAAGCGCGCACCGAGTGCGGGAGAAGGCGCTGGACTCCCCTGCGGGGGCGCGGAACTAATCGCTTTTCCCGAGACAAGCAAGAGCACCGCACACGCCAAGAGGCGAACCAGCAGTGCGGTCGCTTTGCGAATACGTCGAATTTGGTCAGCCCATCTCACGTCAAAAAGTATGTGGCTCACACTTGGAGCCACAGCCCCAATTCCATGTGCTTCGAAAAGGATAGCATCCCGAATCTCCGATTTGAGAACATTTCAACAGCCGTTCTCGCGAAACTATAAAGGTTCCGCTGCATTCTCAAAACTCCACATGCAGCCGAAACGATGGCACAATCACTGGCCCGCGGTCCCGGTTATATCCCGGATTGTTGATGTGCTGCACTCCCGGCGCGATATAGATTCCGCGCCAAACGTGGGTGGTATAAAACATCTCGACGATGTTTTCTCGCCCGTAGTTCAGCTTTCCGTCGCCTAGCAGAAAACCGAGCCCGCCGTCCGCCAGATACTCCTGGTGATCTTTCTTTATCCCGTTCGAAACGAAGGCCACTCCCACACGATCCTGCTTGCGATGCCATTTCGTGCCATTCACCACAATTCCCTCGGCGACATTCGAATCCACCTCGGTGTACGCAAACGACTCCGTTTTTCCATCGTCCCATCCCCAGCGCGCAAACGCCGTGATGCTCCGCGTAAGATTCTGTTCAAGATTCGCGCCGAATCCATATTTAGCCGTGATGTGCCACGGATGGTTCGTGATTTCGGGCGCTGGGACCAGGCCGGCGTTAAACTGCGCGATGGCCTCATTGTAAATTCCCATGTTCGCGTGATTCACGTACGCCAAGAGCCGGATCACGCCGCCCTTCTTCGGCACGATGCCATGGCGCAGTTCGTACTCGAAGTTTTCCGCATGCGTCTCCCACGGCTTCCACACCAGGTCAATCCCGTTCGCGACTTTCGGCATCAGCCCCTCGGCGAAGCGAAAGCCCCAGTTGCGGTCCTCGAAGTCCGCCACCAAACCCACGGTGTAGCCGCGCGTATCCGCGGCGTAGTCCCACGCTCCATCGTTGTCGATGGTCCAGTTGGTGAACTGAAAGTGCGTATCAGAGCCTGCCGAATTCGCGTCAAAGAAATCCGGCATGCTGAACTTCCCGAAACGGATTTCCAGCCGCCGTCGCGGCAGTTCATCAAACAACGATAAAAAGTTCCGCGCGTTCTCAATCTTGTCCTTGCTCAATGCAAATACTTTGTGAATCAGCCCGCGCCCGAGGTACGGTGTCTTGCTCAGCGACGGATTTCGCACAATGTCCAGATCCGTATTCCCTGCCAGGCCCAGCCCGGTGCTGAGCGCCGCGCCCCCAGCTTCCTCGATGTCCACCAGAATCTCGGTGGAATCGTTGAGCCGCACGCCGGTGTACAGCGTCAACACACGAGAAGTGGCTTTTTCATAGTTCGGGCTCAGGCTGTTCTTCCCGCTGTAGAGGGCCGGAAAGTCCGGGTGCGTTTGGAAGATGAAGTTCGCCTGCCCGGTAAGCCAGAATCGCGTGTCCTTGAAATGCGGCACCATCGCTTCGGGATCGGCATCGCTAGGCGGAGCGGCCGGATCGTCAGCGGACTTCGACTCGGTGCTCGCGGGCGCCGGGCTTTGTGCTGGCGGCGCATCCTGTGCGCGCGAGCGCGGCACTGCCAAGAGAGCAGCGCAGAGCGTGGCGCAAAGAGCGCAAATAAACTGAAAAATCCACCGTCGCATTCTTGTTTAATCCGATTCCCTCTCCGATTCCGAGTGCCCTGGCGTATCCCTCAGGCTAAGTCTTCCCTGATGAACAGACGATGAACGCAAGGGCTACCCGCGTCGCGAATCCACTCTCATCGGAAGTTAAGTGCATTGAATCTATTTTATAAACTATACTTAATATATGTTCCCGTCAATCCCGTCGCTGTTCTCGATGGCGCCGCCGGAACCCGCATCGGCGACCGTGCACCGGCGTGCAATCGCCGCAAACCTGCAAACGCCGCTTCTCTGCTATGCTTGGCCCCTCGTCGGAAGGCCGGAAACCTTGATACCATACCCCCATAGGGTAGACAAGCAAAATGTCACATACCTCGCGAGAAAAACTCGACCTCGTCAACCGCACCAAGAAAGTCATCGGCCAGCTCGAAAGCGTCCTTCGTGCACTCAACGAAGACGAGCCCTGCGCCGACGCCCTCCAGCGCCTCGCTGCCGCTCGCGGCGCCATCAACAGTCTTATTGCCGAGCTGATGGAAGACCATATTCGCAACCACATGCCGCGCAATTCCAAATCGTCCGAAGAAGCCGCCGACGACGTCATCCAGATCGTCCGCACCTACCTCAAATGAGCTAGAAGAGATTCGCCTTTCCGGTAAAAATTCTATATCTTCGTCTGCATCCCAAGCCGCTCGGGGGGAATCGAATACCGCGGAGGAGACTTGCCGTTGAATCGAACCATCGCCGTCATCCTTTTCGTTGCCTTTTATTACGTTCCGGCTGCGCGCGCGCAAGCGGGCCCCGTCGAGGGCGGACACGAACTCCAAATCTGGACCGGGGGAGGCCACGGCACCAATGGAAGTCAGTCCAGCGACGGAGTCTGGAATCTCGGCTTGCGCTACGGTCTGATTCTCACTGCGCCCCACGGTCCCGGATTTCTCCGCGGCCGCTTGGAATACGCGGTGGATATTGTTCCGGCATTTCTCGTCGTTCAAAAAGGCAGCACCGCCTACGGCGCGGGAGTGAACCCTTTCGCTTTCAAATGGGAATTGGACACGCACCGCAGCGTGGTGCCTTATTTCGAACTTGGCGGCGGCACTCTGTTCACCAACATAAAAACTCCGCCCGGCACGTCACAAATTAATTTCACGACCAGCGGCGCCCTGGGCCTCCATTTTCTTGGCAGCAAATACAACGTCAGCACGGAAATCCGCTTCATGCACATTTCGAACGCCGGCCTTTCTTCACCGAATCCGGGAATCAATACCGTTCAGTTGCGCATCGGCTTCGGCCGGTTCAGCCAAAAGGAATAAGAGAACTATTTCTACGAGATGCCGTCCATGCGATTGAGAGTTAGCGTCGGAAGTGCGAGATGAGGATGGGCGGAATCCTTATCGCTGTCGTTTTTCTGGTTGTCATCCTCGTTGTCCTCCGCGCCGTGCAGAGCGGCGCGAAAGCCCCTTCAACGGGAACACTGGCGCCAGACTTCACGCTCAATTCCCAGGACGGCAAGCCTCTCAGTCTTCGCGATTTCCGCGGCAAATGGGTGGTCTTGTATTTTTATCCCAAGGATTTCACGAGCGGCTGCACCATCGAGGCGCAAAATTTCCAACGCGACTTGCCGCTCTACGAACAGAAAAACGCCGTTATCCTCGGCGTCAGCGTTCAAGACGAAGCCACCCACCAGAAGTTTTGCGAAAAGGAAGGATTGCACTTCAAGCTGCTCGCGGACCAAAAACACGCCGTCTCAAAATCCTACGATTCTCTCGTCAATCTCGGCGTGGCCAGCCTCTCGTCCCGCCACACCTTCTTGATTGATCCCGACGGCATAGTCCGTAAAGTCTATCTAAAAGTTGACGCGCAAAAACACAGCGCCGAAATCCTCGCGGACCTGGCGGCCCTGGAGCAGACCCGCGCAGCCAACTAATCGCGCTGTTCCTGCCAGCGCAAATAAGAAGAGACAATTCGTTCGAAGCTTCGCTTCAATTCGCGCAATCCGTTTCCGGGGGCAGCGCCGGAGCCTCGGGTAGCGGCGGCAGATTGTTCTTGCCTAGCAGTTCGTTCAGCGCTGCCACATCCTTATTCTTCAATTCTTGCCAAGCGCCAAGAGCCTCGTTAAATCCCTTGCAGATTCTCCGCTGCGCCACAAACAATTCTTCCGACGGCGCAGCGTCCGCCCCGTCCACGAGCGCCATCAGATCGATCGATGAATCGTTTACGGCCATGAAGCTGGCGCTCTTCGGAGCTTCCAGAATGGGCGTCGCTTCCCCAAGAAGCGCCGCAGCCTTGGCGTCCAGGGCGGTGGCGGCCGAGGCGACGGGGTCGTCTTTCGGTCGCTTCGCCAATTCGCCAAGCCGCGTGCGCAACACCTTCACTTGCTGCACGCCGGTGTAGTTTTTCGCCAGCAGAGCGGAAATCCTGAGTTGCAACTCGAGCGCGCTCTGCAATTCGTTTCTCGCCACATTGACTCTCGGATCGAGCTTCACTTCCAGCGGCTGCCGCAACACCGTCTCCCCAGCCTTCAACCTCACTTCATACTTTCCGGGAAGCACCAGCGGCCCTTCGGGCGGCAGCGGCGTCGAGCCGACAATCGCCGCAATCGGATAATTGTAAGGAGACTGCGTGTGCACGGCGGGCGGCTCGGGATAGCGCAGATTCCACACGAACCGGTGCATGCCCGCGCCTTTCGCTGGCGGCCGGGGATGCGCGATCCAGTATTCTGCAACAAATGGAACTTCTTCCGGCTCCTTCGGCGCGGTCGCGCTCGAGTAACTGCGCACCAAAGCTCCATCCGAATCGTAAATTTCCAGCTGAATGTCCCCCGTAAAGTTCGCCGGCAGAAAATAATTCAGAATGGCGCCGTCCGGCGGATTTTTCCCTGCGGAGACTTCCGGCGGCAGCGGCGTGTCTTGATTTTCATCCCTGCGCACACGAATCGCCGTTCGCGGCACAAAAAGATGCGCGGCCGCGCTCGCCGTGCGCGCATCCAGCTGGCGCAGTGGCGTCACATCGTCGAGAATCCAGAACGACCGCCCGTACGTCGCGGCGATCAAGTCGTCCTGCTCGATTGCCAGATCGTGAATGGAAACCACCGGCATATTCAGCCGCAACGATTGCCAGTGCTCTCCGTCGTCGAACGAGACATAGACACCGTGATCCGTTCCCGCATACAGCAAACCCTTGCGCACCGGATCTTCGCGCACCGTTCGAACGAAATCGCCATCGCGAATTCCGCTCACGGTTTCCTGCCACGTTTTACCGTAATCTCGCGTGCGCAAAATGTGCGGGCGCACATCGTCCAGGTTGTTTCGATTGATCGCTGCGTACGCCGTCCCCGCGTCGAAGTGCGAAGGCTCCAGGATATTCACCGTGCTCCACTCCGTCGCTGCGGCCGGCGTCACGTTCTGCCACGTCTTGCCCGCGTCCGTCGTGAGCTGGATGTTTCCGTCGTCCGTTCCTACCCAGATCACTCCTTCGCGGACCGCCGACGGCGAAATGCTCAAGATCGTGCCAGGCTCCTGTTTCGGATTTTTCTCATCCACGGGGATGCGCGTCAGTTCCGGACTCACCGTTTGCCAGGTGGTGCCCGCATCCGGTGTTTTCAAAAGAAACTGCGTCCCCAGATAAAGCAGGTGCGGATCCTGCGGCGAAAACGCCAGCGGAATCGTCCAATTGAACCGGTACTTTGTGCCGAATGAGATAGGCGCCGGCGAAATATCGCGCACTTGTCCCGTGGTCTTCGACAAACGCACCACGCTCCCGCCCGGTCCCGCGTTGTAGACCACGTCGGCGTCGAGTGGATCCGGAATCGTGTAACCGCTTTCTCCCGGCCCTACAGGAAACCAATCGCGCTCCGTGATCTGCCCGTTGTTTCCCCTGCTCGCAATCGACGCCGTGCCGCTGTCTTGCTGCGGCCCGTACACCCAATACGGATAGCGGTGATCGGTGGCCACTCTATAGAATTCCCCGGTCGGCTGGTTGTACCACGTGCTCCACGACTCGCCGCCGTTCAGGCTGATCGTCGCGCCCTGATCCACGCCCAGCATGATGCGCTGCGAATTGCCCGGATCAATCCACACCGAATGATAATCATCGCCCCCCGGAGCGCCTTTGATCGCCGTGAACGAATGCCCGCCGTCCGTCGATCGGTACAAATTCTGCGAAGGCACGTACAACAGGTCGGGATTCTTGGGATCGGCAAAAATTTCGCTCATGTACCAGTAGCCTTCGATCCGCCGGTCCTCCGTGGCTTTCGTCCACGTTGCGCCCGCATCATCCGAGCGGAACAATCCCCCCTTTTTGTCCTTGGCCTCGATGATTACGTAGACGCGTTTTCCGCCGCTCCCCGCGGCCACCGCCACTCCCGAGCGTCCCCACTCCACTTCCGGTAGACCATGTCCGCTGATTTGCGTCCACGTGATGCCTTCATCGGTCGATTTATAAAGTCCACTGCCGGCGCCAAACGCAGTTCCCTTCTGCCCTGGCTTTCGAATCCCATGCCACAGCGTTGCAAAAACCACGCGGGGATTCCCCGGTTCGAAACATAGATCGATCGCTCCGGTAGTGTTGTCGTGAAACAACACTCTCTGCCAGGTTTTTCCCCCGTCCGTCGTTCGAAACACCCCGCGCTCGTCGTTGGGCCCGAAGCTGTGCCCCATCGCCGCCACCACCACAATTTCCGGATTCCGCGGATCAATCAAAATCCGTCCAATGTGCCGCGAATCCGCGAGTCCGACGTGCTGCCAGGTTTCTCCCGCGTCTACTGACTTATAAACGCCGTCCCCATGACTAATGTCGGTGTACACGCCGTTCACGCCCGTGCCCACATAAATGATGTTCGGATTCGAAGGCGCAATCGCCAGTGCTCCGATGGGCGCAACTGACTCTTTGTCGAAAATCGGCTTCCACACCGTCCCGCCATCCGTAGTTTTCCAAACCCCTCCGCCATCCGCGCCAAAATAATAAACGCTCGGATTCCCCGGCACCCCCGCGACAGCGTTCACTTTCCCCCCGCGGAACGGCCCGATCATTCGCCACTTCATCTCCGAATACGCCGACTCCGGAATCTGCTGCGCGCAAGCAGCTCCCGCCGCCGCGATTCCGACGATCAGCACCGCCGCAATTCGAAATGCACTCCGTCCCGGACGAATACTTTTCATCAATGAGTCTCCCGTTGCGCGATGAGGATATCCTGCGTACCGCCGCTCCGCAAAGGAATTGCCTTCCTTCTTGAGTGAATTGCGTGCCTTCTCTAATGGAGCCGGTTCGGGTCGTAGCTGAAATCGACGAGCCCGTCACGGTAGTCAATTTTGATGTCCAGCAGTCGCAGCATGGCGAATCCTAGCGTGCCGGATACCTCGATTCCCAGCGAGTTGCTGATATTGGTAAGGTCGAACGCCACCAGTCCCTGCTTCCTCTGCTGAAAGTGGCCGAACGTGAGCGTGACGTTGTCCACGCGGAAAACTTCACTCACTGCTCCGCTCAAACCTTTGACGCGCATATTCGGATCGGAGTACAGTTTGCTCGCTTCCCGCCCAGCCTCTGGCGAAATCGTATTGTCGAACGCTCCGGTATCAATCAGGAACAACTTGTACGGCAGACTATTTACGGCCGTTGGGATCAGCAAGCTGTGGCCGAAACGGAAGATTTGCTGATATGCGGCCATCTCCGGGGCAATGTAGCGATCGTGCAAGCGATAGTTCCCGCTCTTGCGTGCTTCGAGTGCCGCCTCCTCTGTCGGCTGATCCGGAATCGGAGGTAATTCCGTCAACTTGAACTTGGCGTCGGGGAGATTAATGTCCACAAGATAGTGGGAGAAAACATCAGCGCCGATTAAGCCGTCCTCGCCCATGGAGCTCTTCTTCTCCACCACCTCCACGTAACAGTTCTCGAATTCAAGTTCGCCGATGGTGACGGAATCGGCGTAGCCAACATATCCCCCGGCTGCTCCCTGGCTTCCAATTCCCTTCACTTCGTGTTCGACAATTGCTTTTACACCAGCTTTCTCCGCGATTCTCGAATTAATCAGAATTCCGCCTGCGCCCGTGTCCAGCAGCAGTTTCGAGGAGGTGCCGTTGACCTTAACATCGAGCCCGTATCCACGAAGGTGCGTGGCGTCTCTCATCAGCAATTCTAGTTTCGTTTGTGTTGCTGTGACTTTGTTTTTGAGCCGGCAGGAATGTGCAGGCCTGCTTTCTTCGTCCTGCATCAACGCCAACATGTGTTCGAGATTCTTCCGGTCATGCTCGTCCTCGTTGGACTCGCTTGCCAGATATTCCTGCAAAGCTTTGAGGCGTTCTTTGAAGCCGAGCGTGCCGAGCCAGGCGCGGCGGATCTCCGGGTCGGCTGGATCGAGGTTATGAGCCTTATCGATGAAGTCTTTTGCTTTTTTGTAGTTGGAAGTTGCCAGGGCGAGATGATTCAATCCGAAATAGGATCGTGGATCCTGATTGTTCGCCCGCAGCGGAGTCAGAAGTTCTGTTTGCGCTTCCGCGAGTTTCCCTTGCCGGAAATACACTTCGCCGAGAGCGGAATGCCCCGTCGCAACGCTTGGAGCCAGCTCCACCGCTTTGGCCGCAGCGGTGTAGGCATCGGCGGGCTTTTTTTGTCGTAGATAGACGCGCGCCAAGCCCGCGTACGCGATCGCCACAGTCGCGTCTGTGTTTGTCTTTATGACGGAGTTGTACCGCTCAATCGCTGCATCGAATTTTCCTGTGCGGTAAAGCTGCAAGGCTTCCGCGAGCGGAGAGGGGGACGATGCAATAGGGGAGGCTGCCGCAGTCGCAACGTTCGTTGTCGCAGCTGGGGCAGTCGAAGCAACAGGCTGGCTCGGTTTGTCAGTTTGTTGCGCCTGCAGCCCCAGAGCGAACGGAACTGCAGTACTGAGAAATAAAGCGAGAGGGATGCACAGTCGATTTGTCATGGCTCGTCGTCTCCATCGGGATCGTCGGCGGGGACGGCATCCGGTGATTTGAGCGGGTCCACGGGAGTGAGGCCGGCTTTTTTCAACTCGGTATTCAACGCGGGAATATCTTGCTGGCGGATTCTTGTCCACTGCGCGACTAGCTTTTCGAGCGAGTCTTCGAGTTCCTTGTAGACGGCGGTGGCTTGCGCCGTGGGCGCGGCGTCCGCGCTGTCGGCGACGCCGAGGATAGAGTTGAAATGCTGGTTTATGGTGGACAAATTCTCCGGTAGTTTGGCGCCGGGCGGCAACCCGTAGAAGCTGCTCTGCGCGGTGCCTTCCAGCACCGCGGCTTGCTTGTCGAGCGCTGCGATTTGATCCGCAAGTGCGCCCTTGCCTGCTTTTTCCGTGCGTTCCTTCAATTGTGTGCGCACGGATTTGACTTGAAGGAGCGATTCGAAGCTTTCATTCATGCCCTCGACCGCGCCAGTCTGCATTTCAAACTGCTTGTGCAGTTCGGCTGCGGAAGTTTTGATGCGCGGATCCATTTTCACCACGAGCGGCTGAGTATAGCTTTTGCCATCAACCGTGAGCTGCACGGTGTAATTGCCGGGCAAAACCCAAGCGCCCAGAGGATATTTAACGGTGTCATGCACGATCGCGGAAATCGGAAATTCGTGAGCAAGAGAATCGGGCGGGGCGTAGTGCATGTCCCATACGAAACGGTGCATGCCTGCGTTCGCGGAAAGAATTTGTGTGGGCCGCACCCAATACATGGGGATGGGATGTTCCGCGGCAAGTTTTGCCATGGGCTCGGGTTTGTCGGTGCTGGCGTAGCGGCGCACGAGATGATGTTGTTCATCCAAGATTTCCAGAACAACATGTTGATTTTCTGCGCCCGCAACGTAATAGATTGAAGCAAGGTAGTAGTCGATGATCGCGCCGTCGGGGGGATTCTTTCCGGCAGGAACCTCTGGAGGCAGTGGTGTGTCCGGGTTGCGATTCCAGCGGAAACGAATCGCCGTTTGCGGCACGAAGAGCGTCGTCGGCAGCTCACCGGACGTACCGATTACTTGTTCCCGCTCACTGAGCTGGCGTAGCGGTGTGATGTCGTCGAGAATCCAGAACGAACGCCCGTGCGTGGCCACAATTAAATCGTCGCCGTGAATATTCAGATCGCGCATCGAGGTGTGCGGCAAATTGAGCTGTAGCGGCTGCCAGTCGTCTCCATCATTGAAGGAAACGTAGACAGAGCCTTCCGTGCCCGCGAATAGCAATCCTTTTCGAACTGGATCTTCGCGCACGACGTTGCTTGCGCCGCCATCGGGAATGCCTTTCACAATTTCCACCCAGGATTTTCCGAAATCACGCGTGCGATAGATGTGCGCACGCAAATCATCGAGGCGGAACGCATTGATCGCCGCGTATGCCGTTCCTGCATCGAAGTGCGACGCTTCGATGATGGAAACTTTGCTCCACGGCTTCAGTTGCGGGGGCGTGACGTTTTGCCAGGATTTTCCGCCGTCGCGCGTGATGTGAATTAGCCCATCGTCGGTGCCAGCCCAAACGGTGTTCACTTCTTTGTAGGAGGGTGCGACGGCATAAATCACGCCGCGATGTTTTCCTTTTTCTGGATCGACTGCGGCGAATGCGCCGAGATTCGCGGGAATTTCGTACGAAGGCCGCGTCAAATCCGGGCTGATCACCTCCCAACTATTGCCTGCATCCGTGGTCTTGAACAAAACATTAGCCGCGAAGTACAGCGTGTGCGGATCGAGTGGCGAAAAAACAATGGGCAGCGTGCGTGTGTAGCGGTATTCGCCGCGGCGAATCGCTTCCGGCGTAACTTTCGCGTATTCGCCGATATCTTGTTTCGTTCGTGTGAGCCAGTCGCCATAAAGAACGTTGGGGTCGAGAGGATCGACGGCGATATAGCCGTACTCGAAAATGCCAGGCCACTTCCAGTCACGAAAGGTAATTTCGCCGTAATCGCTGCGGCTGAGCGTGGCGACGGAACCGCTTTCCTGCTGCGAACCGTAGACCCAGTACGGAAAACGATTGTCGGTGGTGACGTGATAGAGCTGCGCAGTTGGCTGGTTGTACCAACTGCTCCACGTTGCGCCACCGTTCACGCTGATCGCCGCGCCCTGATCCGCGGATAGCGCGATGATTTGCGGGTTTTCGATGCTGATCCACAGACGCTGGTAGTCGTCGCCGCCTGGTGCGCCTTTCCAACCGACAAACGTTTTGCCACCGTCGGTGGATTTCCACGTCGTGGTGTTTGCGACGTAGAGCACGTCGGGATTGTCGGGCGCGACGGCAATACCCATTGCTCCGGGACCGCGGCCGCCGATGCGACGGTCACTGTTTACTTGCTGCCACGATTCGCCCGCGTCTTCGGAGCGGTAGACGCCTGCGCCTTTCGAGGCTTCCGCGGAAACATAGACGCGGTTCGGATTGCTTGGTGCGACGGCAATTCCAATTCGCCCGAGCCCTTCGTTCGCTCCTGGCAAACCTTTCGTTAGCGGTTTCCAGGTATCGCCTCCATCCGTGGATTTGAAAAGTCCGCTTCCGGCCATGTAGATCGAAGCGCCGCTTCGCACTTCCCAGGGGGCAACGCGGGCGGCCCAGAGGACGGTATAAATTGTTCGCGGATTCGACGGATCGAAAGCGAGATCGGCGGCGCCGGTGTTTTCGTCCTTATAGAGGATTTTCTGGAAGGATTGGCCGCCGTCAGTGGAACGGAAGACGCCGCGTTCGGCGTTGGGGCCGTAGGGATGGCCTTCGGCGGCGACGTAGAGACGATTGGGATCCTTTGGATCGACGAGGATGGAAGTGATTTGCTGTGCGTCGCGGAGACCCAGGTGCGTCCAGGTTTTTCCGGCGTCGGTGGATTTGTAGATGCCGTCGCCGGTGGCGAGGTCGGGGCGCTGCAAACCTTCGCCGCTGCCAACGTAAATAATGTTGGGATCGGACGAGGCGACAGCGAGAGCACCGACGGAGCCCGTGGGTTGGTCGTCAAAAATGGGATTCCAGGTGTTGCCGGAGTCGGTGGTCTTCCAGACGCCGCCGTTGACGGCCGCCATGTAGAAGACATTGGGCTGATGGGGGACGCCACTGATGGCCACGGTGCGGCCTCCGCGGAATGGGCCGATGCAGCGCCAGCGCATTTCATTGAACAGTTTTTGATCGAATTCTTGCGCATTCGTGCCGAGTGAACCGATGAAACAGACAAGGAATGCTGTTGCTGACAGACGCCGTACGATTTCCCCCAGACGCATGCACCACCTCCCCGGAATTGGAGAGGATACTCTGGCAGGCAGGATGGAGCAATGCGTGTGGTGGCGCGCCTTGCTGGGGGGATCGGAGAGAATTCAAGTGTTACTCCCTCGGCTGCGCTCAGGACAAGTTCAGACCGGCCACTACAGGAGGCGAAGAGGGCGCAGCCGTGCTGCGCCCCTACAAAGAAATACTCGACTCCGCGCCAGGTCAGGGGGCTTGGGCGGCGGGGACGCCGATGTCGGCTATGTTGTCGCCTTTCTTTAGGGAGGGGACGGCGTTGACGTGGAGGAGGACGCCGGAGACGGGGGCGCGGGGCTCGGCGATGACTTTGCCGAAGAAGTCAGTGATATAGCCGAGTTTCATGCCGGCGGCGACGTAAGTGCCGCGTTTGACGAGCGGGTACCAGATGCCGGGGCCGTCGGAAAGGACGTCTTCGAGTTTATCGAGCCAGACGGGGTTTTCGATAGGGTGAGGCTCGCCGGGGAGCATTTTGAGGGCGCGCATGGTACTGAAGGTGCCGTTGACGAGGAGGGAGAGGTCGTCGGGGTCGACTGTGCCAGCGTGGCCGGCTTCGACGACGATGGAGGGCTTGCCGCGGACGGCGGCGGTGTTATCAAGGTAGCGGGTGGCGGTGAGGTCGGTGGGGCGTTCGCGCCAGATGATGATGTGATCGAGGCCAAAGGCCAGAACCATTTCTTTCGAGGTGCGGTCCTGGGCTTCGCGGCCGACGGGGGCCCAGTAGCTGTAGGGGCGGAGGCTCTCGTCGAGGTCGCCGCCGTGGTAGTCGATGAGGTAGTCGCAGCGGTCGACTATTTCCTTTGTAATGAGGAAGGAAGCGCGGTCGGTTTGGGTGCCGTCGGCTTTACCTGGGTAGAAGCGGTTCATGCTTTTGTTGTCCACGGGATTGACGTGGGGGACCTTTAGCTCGAAGGACTGAATGTTGACGAGCGGGACGAGGATGACGGTGCCGGTGAGCTGGGCGGGGTCGAGAGCGGTGATGAGTTTTTCGATGGCGATGATGGAGGCGTATTCGGTCCCGTGTGCGCCGGAGACAAGGGCGAGGACTTTGCCGGGCTTGGCGCCGTTGATGACGATGACGGGGATGCTGGTGGCGGCGTCCACGCCGGCGGGGACTTCGAGGGTGCCGGTGGATTTTTGGCCGGGGGCGGCCGAGGCGGTGCCGACAGTGAAGGGGGCTTGGGCGTGCGCCAGGAAAGGAAAGAGCAGTAAGGATGTTACAAGCGATAGATGAGTTCGCATTTGAGGCCTCCGCGAAGGGATGGAGCTTAACGCGCTCGTGCGGTTCGGGCAAGCCGAAGAAGAGGCAAGGAATTTACACAGAGGATACGGAGAGCACAGAGGGCACAGAGAAGAGGGGATCGGGAGCGGCGGCCGCGGGTGTGATGACGGGAGAGGGCAATGCATAGTACGAGAGTACGGTTGGTGGCGGGGATGAAAAAAAATTTGCTCGAGTGCATTTTCTTCTTGCATGCAGAGACAGCTCTTGTATTCTGCAAATGCGAACTCGCTTAACCGCAGCGGCGCGAGCGAGATTCGTTTAGGAGGACGAGAGTAAAAATTGAGTTCATTATCGCTTCCCGCGCAGTATCCCTCGAGTGCAATCCCTACAGCGAAAAAAACGGTCGCCAAGCTCACGCTCTGGCCGCTAGTGGCTGCCACCTTCTTCATGGTGTCTGGCGGGACGTATGGGACCGAGGAGATCATTCACGGCGCGGGGTATGGCCGCGGAATTTTGATTTTGCTTTTCTTGCCGGTGCTGTGGTGCTTGCCGACGGCGTTCATGATCGGAGAGCTTTCGAGCGCGCTGCCCGCGGAGGGCGGATATTACGCCTGGGTGCGGCGCGGGCTGGGAAACTTCTGGGGATTTCAGGAAGCGTGGCTTTCGCTGGCGGCTAGCATTTTTGACATGGCGATTTACCCGACGCTGTTTGTATTTTATTTGAAGGCCATGGCGCCGTGGTTTGGAATCGGGAATCACGGGATTTATGCGGGACTGTTTGTGGTGGTGACGTGCGCGGTGCTGAATGTGGCGGGGATCCGCGTGGTGGGGATAACCTCGTTGTGGCTATTCTTTTTGCTTTCGGCGCCCTTCGCGCTGATTGTGGTGTTGGCGCCGTTCAAGATGGGAGCGGGGGCGGATGCCCATGCAGCGCCGGCGGCGACGGGACTGGGATTGCTTGGCGGCGTGCTGGTGGCGATGTGGAATTACATGGGATGGGACAACGCGTCGACGATTGCGCAAGAAGTGGAGCGGCCGCAGCGGACGTATCCTAAGGCAATGATTGCGGCGGTGGTGCTGGTGGCGCTGACGTACGTGCTGCCGTTCCTGGCGGTGTATTTCACGGGAATTCCGGCGTCGGCGTTTGGGAGCGATGCGTCGTGGGCGGACGTGGCAGGGATTATTGGCGGGAAATTTCTAGGATTCGAATGGCTGCGGTTCCTGATCGTGCTTGGTGGAATGATGAGCGCGTTCGGAATGTTCAACGCGCTGGTGCTGAGCTACTCGCGGCTGCCGCTGGCGATGGCGCGGGATGGGATGCTGCCGAAGATTTTTGCGAAGCGCAGCGCAAAGACGCAAGCACCGTGGGTGGCGATTGTTGTCTGCGCGACGTGCTGGGCGTTGTGCCTAGGGCTGGGATTCAGGCGGCTGATCACGCTGGACATTATGTTGTATGGCGCAAGCTTGATGCTGGAGTTTGTGACGCTGGTGGCGCTGCGGATCAAGGAGCCGGGATTGCGTCGGGAGTTTCGCGTGCCGGGCGGAATGATGGGCGCGGTGACTTGCGGGATCTTTCCGTTGCTGCTGCTTTGCCTGGCGATGGTTGAGAGCGGGAATGAAACGGTGCTCGGGATGAATGGGCTGGCGTTTGGCGTGCTGATTATGTTCGCGGGGGTGGTGATTTACTACGTCACGGGGAAATTGAAGATTCGGCATACGAAGCCGGTGGTGATTGGGGAGATTGAGAACCTCGAGACGGTATAGGCGTTTTCAGCTGGAGAGAATTTCTTCCGCCTGGTTCGAAAGAGCCGGGCGGTTTTGTTTTTGGAGTGGGATATACTCGACGGCTCTTGGTAAGAGTGGTTTTTGGAGAATGCAGACGTGAAATCAGGCCACCATGTTTCGACGATACTATTTGTTTTGATTGCGTTGGGTGCCACGGTCCGGCTGATGGCTGGGCCGGATACGCCGAAATCGTTCGACCCAAAAACATTTCAGGAGCTGCGGTGGAGGTCGATCGGGCCGCCGCGTGGCGGGCGGACTCTGGCTGTGACGGGCGTGCGCGGGCAGCCGGAGGTGTATTACTTCGGAGCGGTGGGCGGCGGAGTTTGGAAGACGGATGATGCGGGGAGAACGTGGCAGGCAATTTTTGATTCGCAGGAGATTGCTTCGATTGGGGCGATTGCGGTGGCGCCTTCGGATTCGAATGTGATTTACGTGGGCTCGGGTGAAGCGGACATGCGATCGTCCATTTCGTATGGGAATGGAATGTACAAGTCCACGGACGGCGGGAAGACGTGGATGCACGTTGGCCTGGAGGATTCGCGGCAGATCGGGCGAATTCTGGTGGACCCGCATGATTCGAATAAAGTTTTTGTCGCGGCGCTGGGACATGCGTATGGGCCGAATGCGGAACGCGGGGTATTTCGTTCGAAAGATGGCGGGAAGAATTGGCAGAAGATCCTTTTTCATGATGAAAACTCGGGCGCGATTGACTTGGCGTTCGAGCCGGGGAATCCGAAGACGATTTATGCGGCGCTGTGGCAGACGCGGCGGCCGCCGTGGAGCATTTATCCGCCGTCGAACGGGCCGGGGAGCGGGCTGTATCGTTCGAATGATGGCGGGGATCATTGGGAGCATGTGACGGGGCATGGATTGCCGGCGGAAGGACTTGGGCGAATGGGGATTGCGTTTGCGCCGAGCAATGCGAAGAGGATTTATTTGATTGTGGATGCGAAGGACGGCGGGCTGTATCGCTCGGATGATAGCGGGCAGAACTGGCAGCGGGTTTCGAATGACCGGCGGACCTGGCAGCGTGGATGGTATTTCGGCGAAGTGAGCGTGGATCCGAAGGATGCGGACACGGTTTATCTGCCGAATACTTCAACGTATAAGTCGCGCGACGGCGGGAAAACATTTGCGGCGTTTCGCGGAGCGCCGGGCGGGGACGATTATCACGAGATTTGGATTGATCCGGACGAGCCGCTGCGGATGGTGCTGAGCAGCGATCAAGGAACGCTGGTGACGCGCAACGGCGGGGAGACGTGGAGCAGTTGGTACAACCAGCCGACGGGGCAGTTTTATCATGTGGCGACGGACAATCGTTTTCCGTACTGGGTGTATGGAGCGCAGCAGGACAGCGGTTCGGCCGCTACGCCGAGCCGGAGTAATTATCGCTCGCTGAATTTCCGGGATTGGCGGCCGATGGAGGCGGGCGACGAGAACGGATACATCGCGCCGGACCCGCTGCATCCGGGTGTAGCGTTTGGCGGGTTTGTGGCGCGGCAAGACTTTAGCGACGAGGAAATCCAGCATGTGCCGCCGACGCTGGCGCAGACGGGGGAGTTCCGGCGGACGTGGACGCTGCCGCTGGTGTTTTCGCCGATTGATCCACACGTGCTGTACTTCGGGTCGCAGGTTTTGTTTCGAACGGCGGATGGCGGGAGTTCGTGGCAGGAGATCAGCCCGGATTTGACGCGGGAAGATCCGGGCGTTCCGGCGAACCTGGATGCGGCGACGGCAGCGGATGCTCCGAAAGAAAAACGGCGCGGGGTGATTTACACGATTGGGCCGTCGCACGTGCGCGCAGGGGAGATTTGGGCAGGGACGGATGATGGGTTGATTCAGCTGACGCAAGATGAGGGGAAGACTTGGGAGAACGTGACGCCGGCGGAGCTGACCGCTTGGAGCAAAGTGACGCACATCGAGGCGTCACATTCGGAGGCGGGGACTGCGTATGCGGCGGTAGACAGGCACCGGCTGGAAGACTATGGGGCGCATCTTTATCGCACGAAAGATTTTGGCAAGACGTGGCAGGCGGTTTCGAATGGGATTCCGGAGGGGAGCTTTTTGAATTGCGTGCGGGAGGATCCCGTGCGCAAGGGGCTGCTGTACGCGTGCACGGAGAGGGGCGTGTACGTTTCGTTCGATAACGGAGAGAATTGGCAGCCGCTGCAACTGAATTTGCCGGTGACTTCGGTGCGCGACTTGGTGGTGCACGAAGAGGATTTGGTAATTGCCACGTTTGGGCGGTCGTTCTGGGTGCTGGATGATGTGACGCTGCTGCGCCAGATGGACGCGCAGGTGGCCGCGTCGGATGCTTGGCTTTTCCGGCCGGAGACGACGTATCGCGTGAGGCCGGGAGCGGATCAGGAGTCGCCGGTTCCGATGGACGAAACGATGTTTGCGAATCCGCCGGATGGGGCGGTGGTGGATTACTACTTGAAGGAGAAACCGGCGGCGCCGGTTCAACTGGAGATTCTGGACTCGGACGGGAAGCTGGTGCGGCGCTTCGCGAGCAACGACGAGTTGACAAAGACCGATCCTACCAAAGTGCAATTTCCCGTGAAGTGGGTGAAGGAACAGCAAGCACTTTCGGCGGAAGCGGGGATGCATCGTTTTGTGTGGGATTTGCATTATCCGATGCCGAACGGCGTGCGGACTTCGTTCTACGGGCCGGCGGGGCCGTTGGCGGTTCCTGGGAATTATATTGTGAAGCTGACGGCGAACGGGAAGAGCAGGACGCAACCGTTGACGATCAAGATGGATCCGCGCGTGAAGACGCCGCAGGACGCGCTGGCGCTGCAGTTTGAGGTGGCTTCCAAGATTGCGGCGAAATTGGGTGAGGTTTCCGCAGCCGTGCAACAGGCAGGTGCACTGCGGAAGCAGATCGAAGCGCGAAAGAAAGAGGCGAGCGGGAACGCGGAGGTGCAACAGGCGCTGACGGAGCTGGAGAAAAAAGTCGAAGGGACAGTGGAGCTCGACAGTGACGGCGAGTTCATGCTGTTTGGCTTGGCTCTTCCGACTAAGGAGTCTGAGCCTCTGCCTCGAGTTGCGGCGGCGCTTACAGGATTGCTGGTGATTGTGGAGAGTGCGGATGTGGCACCGACGGCGGATGCCACGGCGGCTAGCGAAAAGTGGATGGAAAGCGGGCGGGAGCGGCTGGCGCGATGGGGCATGGTGCAGAAGGAAGATGTGGCGAGCGTGAATGCGCTATTGCAGAAGGCGAAGCTGAAGCCGCTGAATTAGCGCGAGATGCCGGTTGAGAAGGGTTGGCGGTTGTTAGTTATAAGTTGTTCGTTGTTAGTTTCGGATTTTGTGTCCGATTCTCTGTTGTTTCTTTCTCGGATTCGCTCGCTCAGTGGCACGGATAGGGCAGCAGATTTGATATGCTGCTGGAGGTGCGAAACCTCTTTCGAATCAAGATATTCTGTCCGCTTGGGCTGCTGGCTTTGGTATTGCTGGGCGCCGTGCTGGTTTCTTCGTCGCTGCCGCCTGCTCCCGCACAACAACCGTCAACAGGCTCGTCTGCACCAATTTCGGCTGGAGCTTCGCAGAGTGTAACGCCCGGATCGCCCGTTTCCACGCCTATCGCCCAACCTCAGCAGACCTCTCTGAACATAGTGGTTTTAGACCCAGCACATGGTGGAACAGATCCGGGCGCGCGAGGCCAGGGCGGAATCCGGGAGAGCGACATTGTGCTGGATTTAGCGGCGCAGGTACGGCGGGCGTTGGAGGCGCAAGGATTTCAGGTGGTGCAGACGCGGCAGGGGAATGAGAACCCATCGTTTGACGACCGGTCGGCGACTGCCAATGCGCAACGCGGGGCGGTGTTCGTGACGCTGCACATTGCTTCCACGGGATTGCCGGGGACGGTGCGTGTTTATGTGAATTCGGATTTGCCTGCGGTGACGGAAGCGAATGGGCTGATTCCGTGGGACCGCGCACAGGCGCCATTTCTTGGGCTGAGCCAGAAGTTTGGCGATCTCGTGCAAGGAATGCTGGCGCAACGATTCAAGGGGTCCCCTGATAATGCGCGGACCGCAGCGGTCCGGCAACTGCGAACGACGGCAGCGCCGGCGATTGCAGTGGAGATTTCGAGTGTGGTGGTGGAGGACCGCACAGCGCTGGACCGCATGGCGCCGGGAGTGGCAGATGCGATCGCGCGGGGCGTGGCGGCGTTCAAGCCTTCGTATGTGATTCCGGCCGGGCCGGGTGCGCTGCCGTGACGCCGCGCTGGAAAGTGGGGCTGATCGGCGGGCTGATCATTGCGGTCGTCGCCGCGGCGATTTATTTTCCGATTTTGCGGCGACGGGTAAAGCGTGCCGCGAGGTTGCAGCAGCAAAGCGAAGAGCAGGCGAGGCGGGAATTGACGCAGCCCGTTACGATTAATCCGGGCGATCCGCGGGTCAAGACTAAACTTTTTTGGGGATCGGACACGGACGATTCGACGCTGGTGCCAGTGACGGTGGAATTGCCGCTTTCGAATGATCCAGTGTTGCGTTCGAAGCAGGTGCTGAACACGCTTTTCGCGGGGCCGGTGGATGCGGACTTGCGCACGCTGCCGCCCGATGCGGTTTTGTTGGAGTTGTATATTCTGCCGGATGGGACGGCGGTGGCGGATTTCTCGGAAGCGCTGGCAACGTCGATACCTTCCGGAATTGTGAGCGAGCAGCTGGCGGTCGATTCCATTGCGCGGACGCTGGAAGCCAATGTACCGCAGGTGCAGCGGCTGAAAATTCTGATTCATGGGCAGGAGATGGAGACGCTTGCGGGGCATCTGGATTTGACAGGAACTTTTATTGTGAATACAAAGCCGGCCCAAACGCCGCCCAAGCCGGGGAACCGATAAGACTCCTGCTGCAGCGGGGGGAGCGTTGACACGGGATAAGGCGCCCGGCAAACTGGCGCAGGCTGAGCGCAAATCATAGAGCTGTGGTGCAAGAGAAAATTTGATTTGGAGGAAGAGTGAGAGTTGACGGGCGGACCGCGGACCAGATGCGGACGTTGAAAATGACGCCAGACTTTATCTCCACGGCGGAAGGCAGCGTGCTGATCGAACTCGGGAATACGCGGGTGATTTGCACGGCGACGGTGGACGACGGCGTGCCGGGTTTTTTGAAGGGCAGCGGCAAAGGCTGGGTGACCAGCGAATACGGGATGCTGCCGCGGGCGACCGAGGAACGCACGCCGCGCGAGGCTGCGCGAGGAAAACAAACCGGGCGGACGCAGGAGATTCAACGATTGATTGGCCGGTCGCTGCGCGCGGTCACGGATCAGGTGGCGCTTGGCGAGCGCACGGTGTGGCTGGATTGCGACGTAATTCAGGCGGACGGGGGGACGCGGACGGCTTCGATCACGGGAGCGTTTGTGGCTTTGGCGCTGGCGTTTGAACGGCTGGTGGCGGCGGGGATTTTGAAGCGGTCTCCGCTTTTGGATACGGTGGCGGCGACGAGCGTGGGGATTGTGGATGACCGGGCGCTGCTGGACCTGGCGTATGAAGAAGATTCGCGCGCGGAAGTGGATATGAATGTGGTGATGACCGGCAGCGGACAGTTTGTGGAAATCCAAGCGACGGCGGAAGGGCGCGCGTTCACAGGAAGCGAGATGCAGGACCTCCTGGCGCTGGCGGCGGCCGGGATTCGCCGGCTGACGGAAGAACAACGCGCGATGCTGCCGGCAAAGTTCAGTGCGCGCGCCCGTTAAGCTTTTTCTTGCTTCGTCGAATCCCGGAAAACTCGCGGAGTATCGCGAGCTTGCAGCGGCGAGTGCGCAATCGTTTGCAATCGAATTGGAATTGCTGCCTGGTTTTGGTTCCCTGCCGGAGTTCGACGAGAGCGCTCCTACCTTTGCGGAGAATGCGGCGGGCAAAGCGCTTCATTATTCAAGACTGAAGGGCGGACTGGTGTTTGCGGATGATTCTGGACTGGTGGTGCCAGCGCTTGGAGGCGCGCCGGGAGTGCATTCCGCGAGGTACGCGGGCCCGCAGGCAACAAATTCACAGAGAATCGAAAAGCTATTGCGGGAGATGCGCGGCTCAACTTGTAACGAACGCGCCGCGTATTTCGTGTGTGCGATTGCGCTGGCGAAACAGGGACACGCCTTTGCAATCGTGACGGATCGCGTCGACGGGGAAATTCTGGGGGCGGCGCGCGGTTCGGGGGGATTTGGGTATGATCCGGTGTTTTACTTCCCTGCCCTGCAGAAAACCTTCGCGGAGCTAACGGCAGAGGAAAAGAATCAGCTTAGCCACCGCGGGAAAGCGTTTCGCAAATTGCTCGCGGCACTTTCCGGCGTGTTATAGTTTTTCTCCCATGGCGGCCAAATCCAAAAAGAAAACTACGGCAAAAAAGAAACCGGCGTCCGCGAAGCCTAAATCGGCGAAACCTGCGAAGGCAGCCAAAGCGGCCAAGCCGGCGCGCGCGGCGGGAACCGATCCGAAGCGCGTCGCGGCGATTCTTGCGAAACTGGACGAGGCGTACCCGAACGCGACTTGCGAACTGAAGCATGGGAACGCATTTCAACTTCTGATTTCGACAATTCTTTCGGCGCAGTGCACGGACGTGCGCGTGAATCAGGTTGCTGAGACGCTGTATAAGAAATATCCGAATGCGGAAGCGTTCGCGTATGCGGCGCCGAGCGAATTGGAACAGGAGATCCGGCCGACGGGATTTTTTCGGAACAAGACGAAGTCTGTGATGGGCGCCAGCAAAGCGATTATCGAGAAATTTGGCGGGCAAGTGCCGCGAACGATGGAAGAGATCCTGACGCTGCCGGGAGTGGCCCGAAAGACGGGGAATGTGGTGCTCGGCACGGCGTACGGAATTGCGAGCGGGATCGTGGTGGATACGCATGTACAGCGGATTTCGAACCGGCTGGACTTAACGCGCAATGAGGATCCAAAGAAAATTGAGCAGGACTTGATGCAGATCATTCCACAGGAGAAGTGGATCCAGTTTTCTCACCAGATCATCTGGCACGGCCGGCGGGTCTGCCAGGCGCGCAAGCCGAAATGCGTGGAGTGCAATATGGAATCGCTGTGCTATTCCAAGGACAAGACAGTCTGAGCCGTTGACTAGGCCTCGGCGGCTTCCAATCTTTCGGCAATCTCAAGCAATTTTGTGACGCTGTTCCAGTTCCTGCCGGTCCCAGGCGTCTTCAACAACTTCTCAACGGCGGCCCAAGAAAATTTCGGGCGAGCCAGTCCGTTGGGGAAATAGATGTAGAGCTCGCGGCCGTCGATCCGCAATTCCTCCGGCTCGGCCTTGAGGTTGAGAAGTTTTTCGCGAGCTTCGGCGCCGGGATCGCTGGCTAAGAATGTGACAAGAAGTTTGCTTGGTTCAATTCCGCGACGCTTTGCGAATGGATTTCTAGCGATTACGCTTCTCAGTTCGGAAGAGGTTCGAAGAATGACTTCGGGAGTAAACCCAAAATTCCTGGTGATCCCACGCTGGATTCGCTTGGTAAGAAGGATCAAGTCGCGCTCGCCGGTTCGAAAAACTACATTGCCGCTCTGGACGTAGGTTTTCGGATCTCGAAATTTCAGGGATTCATAGAGCGCGCGGAGCGCGTCCATTTTGATCTTGTTGTGGCCGCCAACGTTGACGGCGCGGAGCATGGAGATGACTACGGCCATAGCCTCGGAGTATAACCCGGCAGTGGTCGCGAGGCCGTCAGGAGAAGGGGAATGTATAGAAAACGCTTGGTTAACGAGGTTGGCGCCATTCGGCCTGCCTAGGCGGCCTTTCTGTGAATGATGTATTGAAACGAGCCGAATTCTGGGCTCACTTCATGCAAGCAATCCGGCGGGTGCCGAGAGCGGGAAAGCCGTAAAGTGACCTATAATAAGGCTTCGCGGGCGCGATTCAAGAACCCGCACGGCAACCCACGATTTCCTTCGTTCTTAAAAAAATTCACTTGCTGACAGGAATACGAACTGCGAGCACGAACCCTCAAATTTCCGACAAAGTCCTGAAGCGGTTTTTATCGATTTTCAGCGACTTAATCTTCGACTCCAGGGTCGACCGCGGTATGCCCAACCTGACTGCGGCCCCTGTGGGTCCAAACACACGCCCACGGCTCGCTTTTAGTGCCTCCTCGATCATGTCCTTCTCTTGCTCTTCGAGTTTTCGAGAGAGCTCAATTTGGTTTTTCGGTTTTGCTGTGAGAAATGGCTGTGGCTGCTGTGGCAACCAGCTTTCATCGATCGAAAAAGTCTCCGTTTCGCAAAGGATCACGGAACGTTCGATGACGTTCTGCAGTTCGCGGATGTTTCCAGGCCAAGCGTATGACTGAAGCAATTCGAGTGTTTCCTGGCTGACATGTCTGATGTTCTTGCCCGCTTTTCGCGCGTAGCGATCGATAAAATATTCCACCAGCAGAGGAATATCATCTCTTCGTTCTCGAAGAGGGGGAATCTGAATCGGGAAAACCTGGAGCCGATAAAACAAATCACTTCGGAAGGATCCGCCAGCCACGGCCGCGTCCAGATCACGATTCGTGGCGGCGATGACACGAACGTCGGCCTTGATGGACTGGGTGCCTCCTACCCGCTCGAATTCCCGTTCTTGAAGGACTCTCAAGAGCGCGACTTGCGTGTCCGGGGGCAGTTCGCCCACTTCGTCCAGGAAAATCGTTCCGCCGTCGGCCAGTTCAAAGCGGCCGAGCCGGCGCTGAGTGGCTCCTGTGAAAGCCCCCTTCTCATGGCCAAACAATTCCGACGAAATTAGCGAGGGCGCAAATGCGGCACAGTTCACACTGATGAAGGCGTGCTCAGACCTCTGCGAGCGTTTGTGAACAACCCGGGCGATGAGTTCTTTGCCAGTACCGGTCTCCCCCGTGATTAAAACGGTCGAGTCCGTTGGAGCGACTTTGGCGGTCTGACGAAGAACAGCCTTCAGCGGCTTGGAGGTGCCGACAATTTCTTCGAACATTGAGGCTCTGCCGATTTCCTGGCGCAGAGCGATGTTTTCCTGCTGCAGTCTCTCCTCGGCTCTCTTGCGATCTTCGATATCGGTCCCGGCGACGTACCAGCGGGTAATCTGTCCGTGTTCGTCACGCAATGGATTATAACGATACAGGAACCAGCGGCAGAGGCCGTCCTTCCCTAGCGTTCTTGCTTCGATTTCAAACGGGCTATTCGCCGAAAGTCCACGTTCGCGAACCGCTCGCATCCTCTCGATATCATCGGGATGGATTACTCGGGCAAGTACGTCCACCGACCGATATTCGTCAATGGTCAGACCGGTGTATTCCCTGGCAACACGGTTTGCGTAAGTAATCTTGCCGTTTGGTGACAGCACCGTAATGATGTGACGAACGAAATCAACAAGTTGTTGAAGCTCTTCCTCGGCGTGTTTGCGCTCGGTAATGTCCATGGAGCTACCCACGAACTGGACCAGTTCTCCCGCTGGGCTTAGGACCGGATGGTCAACCGTGCGAATCCACTTTAGTGTTCCATCCGGGAGGAGTACGCGAAACTCCACGTCATAATCTGATTTTTCCTCGATTGCTCGCTCGGTGGTTCCCTGCCACTTGCCGCGATCGTCGGGATGCACACGCTGTAGCCGCTCTTCCCACGGCGGCATTCCCGCTCTCGGGTCGAATCCGTAGATGCGATACCATTCGTCCGACAAATGCAGCGCGTTTCTGTCCGCGACCTGCCAGACCCAGCTGCCCATGTGGGTTAGCCGCTGCGCTTCTGCGAGGTGCGCTTCGTTGCTTCTTATCTGCCGATAGAGGTCGCGCAATCTAGTAGTGGTTTCATTGAAGACAGCCCCAAGATGAGCCAGTTCATCATTTCCGGACAGCGGCACTTGATGGTCAAAATCTCCTCGCGCCAGTGCAGTTGATCCTCGCATCAGCTGGCGAAGCGGATCACTAATGCTGCTTGTTACGACGACGATAAGAAACGTGGACGCCAAGAGCGTAACCAGAGCGATCGAAGGCACAATCACAAAAATTCGACGTTTTAGTCGTTCATGCTGCACGACCGACTGCGCAAGCTCGTCGCTGACTTGCCGCTGCACATTGCGAACCAGCTCCGAAGTACTAGCTTCCAGCGGCGCCTTTTCATTAGCGAGACGGAGACGTACGGCATCCCAATCGGAAGCCAGGCCCAGGGCGATTACCGCATCGAGCTGGGGTGGCAAAGTGATCTTGATCGCTTCCACAGTGGGTAGGACTGCAACGTCTCTAGGCATATCCGAGGGAAGATGAGCGAGCGCATCCCTGACGGATTCGCTGTCGGCAGCGAGAATTGATCGTAGGCTTCCGGCTTCTCGCCTAAGCGCATCCACGTCTTCAGACTTCGCAAGCAGGTCGAGTCTTGCATCGACAGACAAAATGTCACTCTGAAAGCGCGAAACTGCGGCCAATTCCCTTGCGAGCGCAGTGACGCGGCCCGATTGTTGATTCACCAGGAAAAATTGCCAGACGAGGAGAGTGTTCCCCACGAACATCAGCAAAACGATGACGGCAAAACATAGAATTAGACGCGGGCCAATCTTCAGCTGGTCAATTCGTGAGATCATTGTCCGCGTTCATCGACAAGAAAATCATTTCAACTGGTCCTCGGCGGCTTACTGCAGGACTAATCGCCCTTTAGGGGCGGTCCGACTGGCAGTCCAGTAATCCGCACCAGTTCCTTCTCCAACGCAGCAGCCGCTATGGACGCTGATTTCTCGCCAGTCAGGACGGAGTGTACTGCATCGAAGTAAGCTCTGGCGACGTGTTCGTACTGTGTACCGGTTTCCGTGGAGGGCCGGACCACCAGTTTCGTTCGGATCACCGCCTCGGAGGTCCGACCTGCCTCTGATGCGGAATCTGCGCCATGAGATCCCGCCCGATCGACAACTGCCCTCTCGTCGACTTGATTTGAATGAATCTGGGCTCGGATCAAAAATCGAACAAGTTCTATAGCTTCTTTGCGATGCGACGAATGTTCTGAGACGGCCAGACCTGACCCTCCGAGGGTACCCGCCCCACCGGTTAATCCACCAGGAATGGTGGTGTATCCAGTTATGCTTTGGGCCAGCGAATTTCGCCAATGCATTTGGCGGAATAAAGCTATATGCGTAATCGAGGCTCCGCCCCAAATACGCCCAAATGCCGCTCCTCCTTTGTCGAAAACGTTGAGAGAATCAAGCTCCTGATACGCGAGAACACTGGGCGGCGAGATCCAGCCGATCCAATGTTTGGCCCTCTCCCATGAGCGAATTGCTGCTGGATTGTTCACGCTGATCGTTCGATTGCTTTCGATAATGCGCCCCCCGCCTGCGGCTGCTTGCCATTCAATGGCGTTACAGGTCAGAGCCTCAGCGGCTGCTCCCTGCCAGACGTAACCCCAAAAATCTTTGTGGCCTTTGGCTCGCTCGCCCGCCTGGATCCTGGCAGCCATTTTCTCGAGTTCGTCCCATGTTCTGGGAGGACGTTGGTAACCGTATTCACGGAGGAGGTCGCGTCGATACTGAAGGACACCGACTTGAACGGTGTAAGGAACAGCTGCGAGCTTCCCGTCCGCTTGGTAGCTTCGCAATAACTGTGGTCCGAGCAGTGGAAATTCGTCGGCCACCTCGCGTTGCAGATCAACTAAGTCGGGCTGCAGAACTCCGGCCCAAATCACGTCAACGGCGAGCGCATCGGGCCCGGCGGCAGCCTGCCTTAGGAGCCTGCGCGAGAGGTCTAACTGATCCAGAGTCGTCTCAGGAACGGGGAGATCGCGGACGCGGATCCCGGTTTCTCGAGTGAACTGCTGCAACAAAGACTCCATTTCTGGCAGATCATCTGGTTGAGACCAACCGAGACGGAGATAACTCACGGTTGTCGGCTCTGGCTTTGTAGTGTGGCAACCACTAAGAATCAGCGACAACAGCAGAACCGCTCGCACTTCACACAGATTTGCAAACGTGTGTCGTACAAGGGCAAAATCAAACAGTGAACATCGCGGAGTCCTAGACATGCCAATACCAAGTGCAAAGTGACTGCCAACGCTATTCATCTGAAAATACGCCACTTAACACGTCAGCATCTGGCGGGTTTTCGCCAAATGCCGAAAAATCGTCAGTTGACCTGAACCAGAGGAAAAAACGTTTTTTCTAGGTCTTGAAGCGATTCTTGTCGATTTTCAGAGACCGAATCTTCGATTCCAGAGTAGACCGTGGTATCCCCAACTTGACCGCAGCGCCCGTGGGTCCCGACACCCGGCCACGGGCATCCTTCAGTGCAGCCTCGATCATGTCCTTCTCTTGCACGAGGAGTCTCTGAGGGAGCTCAACTTGCTGCTTCGGTTCCGTTGTCAGAGGCGGCGTCTGCGGTAACCAGTTTTCGTCGATCGAGAAATTCTCTGCTTCGCAAAGGATCACCGAACGCTCGATGACGTTCTGCAGTTCGCGAATGTTTCCCGGCCAAGGATAGGACTGAAGCAATTCCAGCGTCTTCTTGGTGACACGTTTTATGGTCTTCCCAGCTTTTCGCGCATAGCGATCGATAAAGTATTCCACCAGCAGAGGAATGTCCGCTCGTCGTTCTCGAAGAGAAGGTATCTCGATCGGGAAGACATTCAGCCGATAAAACAAATCACTACGAAAGGACCCAGCGCTGATGGCGGCCTGCAGGTCACGGTTGGTGGCTGCAATCGCCCTAACGTCAGCGCGGATTCGACGACTGCCGCCGACACGCTCAAACTCATGCTCCTGTAAGACGCGAAGCAGAGCAATCTGAGTCTCGGCTGGAAGCTCTCCGACTTCGTCGAGGAAGATTGTGCCTCCATTTGCTAGTTCAAACCGCCCCAGGCGCTGCTGAGTCGCGCCCGTAAAGGCGCCCTTCTCATGGCCGAACAACTCCGAAGCGATGAGATCACGGGGGATCGCCGCACAGTTCACACTAACGAACGCGCGCGAAGCACGATCTGATCGTCGGTGGATGGCGCGTGCAACTAGCTCTTTGCCTGTTCCTGTTTCACCCGTGATGAGGACCGTAGAATTACTCGGTGCGACTTTGGAGATGCGCGAGAGAACACTCTTCAAAGCGGGAGATGTTCCAACGATCTCTTCAAACATCGAGGCTTTATCGATTTCTTCACGCAGCGCGACGTTTTCCTGTTGCAGTTTCTCCTCAGCCCTCTTGCGGTCGTCAATATCAGTACTCGCGGTATACCGACGCGTGATCTGTCCCTTTTCGTCGCGCAGCAGGTTGAAACGAGCCAGAATCCAACGAAACTTCCCATCGTGGCTGCGAACCCGCAACTCCAATTCGCAACCAGAGCCACTCGACGAAGCTCGGTTGAGCCGCTCCACATCATCAGGATGAACGTGAGTGTCCATAGGTCTCTGCCGCCACTCATCCAGGCTCATTCCAAGGTAATCGAGCGAGGCTCGATTGGCATAGAGCGGGCTTCCATCGGGCCCATATACGCCGAGGTACAGCGGCGTGAAGTCCATCATTTGCCGGAGTTCCATTTCACTTCTGCGTAGTTCCTCCTCTGCTCGTTTACGTTCCGTGACGTCGATCACAGTACCGGTGTACTCAATGAGGTCGCCACACGAGCTGAAAACAGGATGACCAATGCTGTGAATGTCCCTGACGGAGCCACTCGGATGCACAATGCGATAATCCAATTCTTCGTCCAACTTGTTATGCATGGCCCTCTTGGCAGATTCCCGGAACGCCGGTTGATCGTCAGGATGAATTCGCTGGATGAGTTGTTCAATTCGGGGCGCACCATCCCGTGGATCAAAACCCAGAACTCGATAGCATTCCTCCGACCAATACCTGAAGTCGGTGTCGAGACTCCATGCCCAACTGCCGGTGCGGCTGAGTCTCTGCGCCTCTGCCAGGTACGCTTCACTGCTCCGGAGGGCTTCCTCGGCCGCCTTGTGTTCGGTGATGTCGGTCACCGCCCCGACAAACTCGCGATTGCCAGATGCATCCTGCACTACATGAGCTAGGGCGTGGACGTGCTTGACGCGCCCGTCAGGCAGTAGCAAGCGATAAGCATGCTCGAAATCTGTCGCTCCCGCAAAGGCGCGATTAATGACCTCTTTGACGTCGGCGAGTTCCTCGGGATGGACGCGCTGTGCCAGTGAATCTATTGTTGGCTTAACCGAGCGGTCGTACTCGAAAATGCGATAGGTTTCGTCTGACCAGACAATCTCGTCTGTGTCAGGTTTCCAGCCGAAGCTGCCCGTGTGACTGAGGCTTTGAGCTTCCGCCAGGTATGCTTCCCGTCGCCGGAGGTCCTGGGTCAGGAGCTCGTGCTCCGTAACGTCTATGGCGCTGCCAACGTACCTTTTCAGGCTTTGGTTTTCTAGAACAGGAGCACCGACGCAGCGAATGTACCGGACCTCCCCGTCGGGACGAACGAAGCGCTTTGTGGCATCGAAGGGCGAAGCCTTCGCCAAGATTCCCCTGATCAGGTCTGCCAAGGACTCGCGATCCTGCGGGTGGACACAATCCAGGTATTCCTGAACACTAGGCGGTTCGCTGGCCGGATCGAGTCCGTGCATCCGAAATAATTCGGGAGACCAATAGTAGAAGCCGTCGGGATCGAAGGCCCAGCTTCCCATGTGGGCAAGACGCTGCCCTTCGGCAAGATAAAACTCGCTTCTTTGCAGCTCCTGGGCGTTGCGGCGGAGCTGTTCTTCCGCCGTTTTGCGCTCGTCAATATCCAGGCTCGATCCATACCACTTGACGATGTTGCCGTTTGCATCGCGAAGTGGCCCTTTCCGGTGGAACATCCAGCGGTAATCTCCGTTCGCTCTACGGACGCGAGTTTCGTACTCGAAGATTTCCCCAGTCGCGAGGCAGGCTCGCCACTTGGTCAAGATCCCCTCGACATCCTCAGGGTGAACAAAGGCTGTCCAATTCCACCCGGTTACGTCGTCAAGGGTGGCGCCCAGGTAGTCCAGCCAAGGTTTATTGAAGTAATCGAGGTAACCGTCGGGCCTGGCGGTGTGAATCAGCGCGGGAATCGAGTCAACAAGGAGTTGGGCATTCAAACGCTCGGATCCCGGTCCTGAGGAGGCCATGGCGGGCATGATACACCCAGAGAAGCTGCCTGCGTCGGCCGACCCCTTTGTTGCAACTGAGTTCGGTGGAACGGGAATGGCCTCGGGGTCGTCCATGGGCTTGCCCTCCTTTCGATGATCTGGGCGGATTGTGGCTCCGTCGGAATCCTGTCGTCTTGAACAAACTCGGCGTATTTGGAATGTTTCCGATGAATTGTGATCTAGATCACAATTTCGCTGCGTCTTGGGGGTTGAAGAGGTTCCGGAGAGACGTTTCTGCCTTGATCAGTAATGCTACTCTGCTAAGTTACTTTTTCTCAGAGGGTTACCTTGTACAGATGGGTTCCCTTCCGACCAGCGGACCTGACGAGGAGACACTCCAGCCCACCGCCGGAAGTGCCGCGCGAGATGGCTTTGGTCAGAAAAACCAGTCGCCAGGGCTATTTCCGACAACGGAGCATGTGTCTCCCGCAGCATGTGTTCCACATGTTCCAAGCGCCGCCGCAACAGATACGTGTGTGGCGGCACCCCCACTGACTGGTGGAATGCCCGGGCAAAATAGTCGCTGGAAAGCCCCGCCAGGGCGGCCAGTCCATCGAGCCGCATCTTTTCATCGAGATGACCTTCAATATAGTCGCAGACGCGGCGTGTCACGGCTGGCGACAACCCGCCACGGCTCGGAGTTGGAATTGTTTCCGCCGATAAGTTTTCGAGCGTGCTCAGTCGAGGGCGCGAGTGGATCACAGCATATTCCGAGTTACGCAGTTCCTTGGACGTTCGGAGGGGCGGCGTGATTAAAACGTTCCACGCGCTTTCCGAATCGACCCGTATCCATTGCGCCGGAGAGTCCTGGTCATTACTTCGTCGAAAGAGGGAGCGGTCGTAGTGAAAAAACGCCGATAGAGATTTGCCGCTTAGTAGATCCGTCTCGTCGAGGCCCAGTGCCTCCCGGGCCAAGCGATCCGCGCCAACAATGCGCTGATCGTCGTCGACGGCCAGGAGAAGCCCTGCACCGCTGGTCTGCGGGGGAGCGGCAGCAATCGTCCAAGCACGACGAAAGGAGTGCCGGAAAAGCCGTTCTTCAATGGCACGCACTGAAGCGGTCACGGCAGCCAGCACCAGTCCATGGGTGCGTTCGGACCGTCCCAGATCGATTCTGGAAACATCCAAAACCGCGATGAGTTTGTTGTCCGCGTCGAAGATAGGGGCCCCAGCACAACTCAGGTTGGCATGGCGCGTGCGAAAGTGGTGTCCGCAGTGGACGAGAACTGGACGTTGTTCAACGATCGCAGTCCCGATTCCGTTCGTCCCCTCGACTTGCTCGGACCAAACGCCGCCCAGCCAGATGCCCCAATGTTTGAATTGCTCCGCCTTCGCTTCGTCGCCACGGTGCTGAATGGCGACTCCTTCGCGATTGCACAGCAAAACGACGTAATCTTCTTGCCGGACAATGGCATAAAGGCGGTCGATCTCTTCCCGCGCGTGGAGAAGGACGTCACTCACAGGCTCTTTGAAGAGGGTGAGCTCAGTCTGGGTGATGATGTGTGGTGTCGCGCTGCTTCTGGGATCGACATGATGGTCGCCGCTGCAACGACGCCACGAAAGCACGATTTCGCTGTCCGTCGGAACGGGGCTTTCGGCCGTGACTGCCGACTCGACGAGATCGGCGTGGCGCGATCGCGCCATTAGGGGATCGATCCTATGAAGATCTGCTACAGGCACTGGTGCCTTCCAACGAAAAGCAGGCGGCACCCGAGGTTCTTATCGCCTATATGCCCACTGATTTGGCGGCCGCCCAGCGCCACATCGTCGTAGCCGGTTAGAGTAACACGTTCCCCGCTACTCGAATGAAATGAAAGGCAAAGCCATCGCCCGCCAGGGATTTTGTGACGTATAGCAGGAAGACAATCGCAACGGCTGTAGTCGACCGCCTGTATCCGCCGATTGGCGGAAGCAGTCCGCTAGCGCCTCGGTCTTGCGGGGGAGAACCACTCGGCTCTTAAGCCAGGAAACAGCCCACCTCGAGGACTCTCATCCTCGTCGGTTTGTTTAGCCGTCCGCCAATTGTCGAAATTTCGTCGTTGCATCGGCAATAGCGGAGCCGTCTTTTCAACTACTTACGAGTGGCGCCTTAATTGCCATTTAAGCGACGGAAGTTGTGATTGCGACGAGGAAACAGATGCTGAGGATCACCAGAAAGGCAAACGGAGAAGTCGTCTTTAAGGTTAGCGGTCAACTAACCGCGGAAAACGTAACAGAGATGGAGACACTCATTGCGGCAGAAGGAAAAGGCAGACGAATTGTCCTGGACTGTACAGATTTGAGGTCGGTGGACGGCGAGGCCGTCAAGTATCTGGAGAAGTGGGAAGCCGACTCGATCAAGCTGAAGAACTGCGGCCTTTACATCCGGGAGTGGATCAGGAGAGAGCGGCTGGAAAGAGAATCTGACAAGAGTGTGGAGAAATGAGTGATGAACGGGTTCTGCTGACTTGAGCTTGTGCAGTAGACAGTAAAAGGAGCAGTCATGGTCACAGCAACACAATCGGCCCATAAAAGGGAGCTAGGTGCGCGCTTGGGGAAGCGTGCAGATCACGGGCTCTCGGGAGTTTTGGACACGGAAAAACGCAGTTCCACAGCTTGCCAGTTCGAGTGTGATAAAGCTCTGGTTTCTTACGGGACCCGGAAAGACGGGCTGTAGACTCAAGCATCATTTTGGCGGGCAGGCACGCGGGTCAACTTGCGCAGCAATCGTTGACGCGAATACAGGAGTGAAAAAATGAGTTCAGCTTATAGTTCTGTGATCCAAATTAACGAAAAAGCAGGAAACATGCCAATGAACGCGCTAGTGTATCGTGATGACGAGCCACGCGCTCGCAGGGAGGACCGCGAAAAACTTCCGTTTTTGGAGACAATCGTGGGCCGACGTGGGAGTCTCCGCGGCATTCTCTCCCTAGTTGAAGCGGTTGCGCCCACAAATACAACAGTTCTGATCGGGGGCGAAACCGGCACCGGCAAGGAAGTCATCGCTCGCGCGATTCACGAGTTCAGTCCCCGCCGGAACCGAAGCCTGGTGAAGGTAAATTGTGCGGCAATCCCCGCCGGCCTTCTCGAAAGCGAGCTCTTCGGGCACGAACGCGGAGCCTTTACGGGCGCCGTCAACTCTCATGTCGGCCGCTTCGCGTTGGCCGATCGCGGCACTCTGTTCCTCGATGAAATTGGGGACATGCCATTAGAGCTTCAACCCAAGCTGCTCCGCGTCTTGCAGGAGCGTGAGTTTGAGGCCGTCGGAAGCACGCGCACAACGCGAGTCGATGTTCGCGTCGTGGCGGCGACCAACCAAGATTTGAAGCAAATGGCTCAAAATCGTGAATTCCGCGAAGATTTGTACTACCGGTTGAATGTTTTCCCGATTTATCTGCCGCCACTGCGCGAAAGGAAAGCCGATATTCCCGCGCTCGTGGAGTATTTTGTTCAACAGTTTGCCGCTTCGATGGACAAATCGATCGAATCGATTCCTCAGGAAACCATGCGTTCCCTGGCGCGCCATCACTGGCCCGGCAACATTCGTGAGCTCCAGAACTACATCGCGCGTGGCGTCATTCTCTCCAATGATGGCGTCTTTGAACCAGCACCGCTCGAAAGCTATCAGCCGTCAGGACCCGAGATTTCAAACCCGACCCTCGAAGACAAGGTGCGTAGAGAAATTCTCGCCGCTTGCCAGCGCGCCAATTGGAAGCTCGGAGGTCCGCGAGGAGCAGCCGCCAGACTTGGATTGAAGCGCACCACTTTGTTTTACAAGATGAAACGGCTTGGTATTGCGCCACCAGCTGAACATTCGCAGGACTAATTCGAAAATTCGAAGTGCACGTCGGGCTCCCACTAGTTTTCGCAACTACGCAGTGTGCTGAACGTGCGGTCAGTCCTTACAAGGGATTGGAACCACAACCAGCGGGCGGAGATCGATTCCAAGCGTTCCCTTCCCTGCACTGTAGAAACGAAAGCTTAACGAGTTCGTTGCAGGAATAAATCGGAAATGCTGTGTGGTCAGCGAGGTGCCGCCAGAGATTAAGGGCAGCCAGTTGGAAAGCGGCGAGAACGGGCTCAGTTGCGATCCTCAGAAAGCCTCCACCCTTTTCGGATTACTTTGCGGAGTCACGATTCCGAGAAATTCCGATTGCGATAAGTCGGCCCGGGAGTTCCGCGGCGCGAGCAGCCGCGTGGATAGAGTTGCCACCGGAACGAGATAGACGATGGTGATGCAGGTCCACATCAACGCACCGGCACACTGCTGATCCGTCAAAACGGAGAGTCCAGACTGCCGCGAGGCCGAAAGGTACACCGGATAGACGACACGCTCGGAGAAGACAAGAAATGCCGAAAGAATGTCGCAGGGCAAAGTGGCAAGAAAAAGATATAAGAGGATCGACCATCGCGGCTCCCTTGGCGCATTTGGCCAAGGCTGAACGACGGGCCACCAAAAGAGAAGGCCGGCCACAAGGAAAGTTGCTTGCTCGAACAGATGCCATGCTCCCGATTGCAACGCAAGCGTAAAGATCGCCGGAACATGCCATCCCATCAAGGTCGCAGTTGCCGCCAGCCAGGAAAATGTAGGTCGCACAAGCATCCGCCCTAACCTTTGCACCGGCGGCCAGCGGAACAGTGGACCAACAACTGACTCCGCAAATTGATGGGGGAGACCCTGCAAGAAAGGTATCACGGGCAAACCAAGCAGCATCAATGGAGCGGCAAAGGTCATGAGCAACAGATGTTGAATCATGTGGGCCGTCAGCATCTGCTCGTCGAGCGCGGCAAGGGGCGAGGCCACAGCCACCCAGATCAAGAATAGGCCGAGAGCGAAGCTAATGACGCGCCAGGCTGGAATGGGCTTCACGGAGGCTGAACGAAGACGAAGCCATCCACGCAAGTACAAAAATTCCGTGAGGAGCAGCGCTAAGAGCAGCGAAATCGGAAACCACCCGGATCCCGACGCTGCATGAACGTGAGGCGACATGGATTGGTTTTTTACGGTTGTGCGCCAGGGCGTTTTTCCTGGGCGTCACTGAGCACCACATCGCGCGATGCATCGCGCGCGGGAGCTTGCCCAGCCGGATGCAAGGTCTCGAGAAATGCGACGAGCGCCGTGGTCTGCGCCGGACTCAAGTTCTTCCCGTACGCCGGCATGTTCCCGCCTCCTTGAATCACCTGGCGGATGAGCTGGTCCTGCGTGAGCCGCACGGCAACGCTGTCGAGCGCCGGGCCCCTCTGTCCCCCGAGTTCACCGAGCGAATGGCAATTGCGGCACTGCTTGACCTGAAACACGAGGGCCCCTTGCCGTTGAAGTGCAGTGGCGCCATGCAGAAATCGTTCGGGCACCGGATCGCCGCTCCACGCATTCATGTGCGGACTCCACGGCGTATATCCAGCGAGGTGGGTGAGTGTTCCCAGGACTATGGCGATCAGCAGAATCGCCAAAACAGCGATCGGCCGCCGGCGCCAACTCTTTTCCCCTTCTCCAGAAAGAAATGGCAGCAAAACAAGAAACGCGATAGCAACCACGGGGCCAATGAGAAGAGCTGGCGTCTCCATGGAAGGCGGCAAGTAAGACAGCAAACCGTACAGCCACAAAAAGAAGTAGTCTGGCTTCGGCACCGTTTGAATAATCGTAGGGTCCGGCCTGCCGGTTGGTCCGAACGGGCCGAAGTACAAAGCGCATGCAGCCACCGCCAAGAGGATGAACGCCGCAAAGAACATATCTTTCCAAACTGCATAGGGAACAAACGGCGCCCCATCTTTCTTCGTCAATTCGTGATACTCAGCGGTGTAGGTGGCTTTTTTCACCAGGCGGCCGGGCATCGGCCATTCGTTGATTCCGAGCTTCAGCACCATCAGGAGATGTATGCACACGAACCCGATGAGCATCCCGGGAATCACGAAAACGTGCAGCGCAAAAAATCGAGACAGAGTCGCGCCGGCGATGATCGGCCCACCCAACATCAATTTAACAATCGCCGGACCTGCAATGGGGACGCGGCTGGCGATTGAGGCTCCGATACCAAGCCCCCAATAGGCGTCTTGATCAAAGCGCAGCACTTGCCCGCTGAACGCCATGCCAAGAGTCATCAGCAAGAGAAAAACGCCGACGATCCAGGTGAGCTCTCGAGGAAACTTGTAGGCTCCGAAAAGGAAGACCTGCACCATGTGAATGAGAACAATCGCCACCATGAAGTTCGAGCCCCACCCGTGCAACGCGCGGATGAACCAGCCAAGAGTCACGTCGTGGTTGAGCGCTTGGAGGCTGCTCCACGCCTCGCCTCCCGAGGGAACGTAAATCAAGGCGAGCAGAATGCCGGTGACGATCTGGAGAACGAACACGACGAGCGCGGCGCTGCCGAACACATAGAACCAGCTCGCCGTGTTCCGCGGAACGGGATGCTCGGAAATCTCGCGGATAGGAGCCGCAAGCTGCAAGCGCCGGTCGAACCATTCCCCGATCTGGGCTATCAGGCGCATGTCGGTTTCTTTCCGGTGAGAGAGGCGCTCGCTCCCGGTGTGGGTAGTTCACCCGCCTGAATGGTGACGAGACCGTCCTGCACCTTGTACGGATACTGGAACAGGCCGCGCTCGGGGGGCCCCGAAGCACGCGATCCATCCTGATAATAAGCCCCACCATGACAAGGGCACATAAACAAGCTGGATTGCTGAAACCATCGAACGGGACAACCGAGGTGCGCGCAGTTAACCGCAAAAACCTGGAACTGCTCGCCTTCGATGCGCCGCACCCAGCATGCCGTGTCTGCCGTCTTGCCGTCGGTGGGCGTAACGTAGGGATTCCGGAAGGTAGCCAGACGCGTCTCGCCTTCTGGGAATTCGCTCAACGGCCCGAGTGGCACCCAAGAGAGGTAGGCGTTCGCGCGCCCTCGCGTGATACAAGACAGAAGATATCCGACAATCGGTACAGTCAGCGCAGCCGCCACCAAGCCGTTGAAGAGAATTCCCAACTTCATAAAAAATCCTCGACGGGACACCAAGTCTTCATTCGACATCGTCAAGCTCCTAATGCTGCGCGTGATTCGAAACGGGATAGGGTTGCCCAGGATTTTGAGATCGCCGCGAGCCGAGCCACGCAACCACGTCGGTCACTTCCTGGTCCGACATGGGCTTGCCAGACACATTCCCGCGCCAGTCGGGGGCCCCCAATTCGGGACGACCTGCGATCACAATCGTGCGCAAGCCCTGATCGCTTACCAGCGCGAGAAAGGAATCGTCCGCGATGGCGCTGCCCTTTGGTCCTCCACGGCCGCCAGGCCCATGGCACGATTCGCAGTAGGTCTTGTATGCGACCTCGCCTCGCTGGGCGTCGCCCGCCGATTTCGGTGCATAGGAAGGCGGATTGGCTCCGTTGAGAATTTCCTGACGGCTCCACCGCGATCGCATTTCGTTTGAGATGACGTCAATCTGTTTGTCGGTCAGCATTCCACCGGCGCTCTCGGCAAATGCCGGCATGGCCGTTCCGTGCACGCCGTTCGCAACGACTTTACGAATCACTGCGTCATCCGCGATGGCCAGATAAACCGGATCGGCAAGCGCGATGGCGGCTCCTCCCCGCCCTTCCGCGCCATGGCAACCCGCGCAGTTTTGTGCGTACAGAGTGTCAAAATCTAATATCTCGTTCGGAGCGAGAGTTTCGGATCCTGCAAGCGGCTGGCCGTGCGGCGAACCGCAGCCCGCGAGCAGCAACAGTGCGAGCGCCGCGGATGGCCGTAGATGCCGAAATTGCCTCACGGTCGTTTTTCTCCGTTTTCTCGCGGTGGCATCACGCCAGGGGCTTCGATTCCTGCGCGCAAGGCGAAAGGCACGTTCTCTCGCGTGGGTACGCGCGATTGACGCATAACCACAATTCCTGCAACGACGCCAAACGCCACCTGCGACGCAACGAACCACACCCAATCGATATGGCTGCCCAGCGTGGGATTGAGAATGCCCATAATGGAGTACAGCAACCCCGACCACAGCACTGGACCGATCAAGCCGCCCAGAACAATGGGGCGATGCGCGAACATGGGAAGCATCGCGCCATACAGCAGTCCCACTAGCGTCGAGGTAACAAGATGTAAGAGCACGGCAATCAGAAAGATGCCTCCGTGAAAGGAATTCAACTCCGCGGCGGAAGGCACCTCCGACGGCGCATACACAACTGCGGCAAGAAGATTGATGGGATACCAAATGCTGCCTGTCTTGAGCAAGCCATAGAGGCAGGCGAGCACAGCCATCGCCACGCTTCCCGCCAGACCGCCTTTCACACCGGCCGATATCGGATACGTTTCGAGGGGCAGCCACGCGCGGACTTGTTCTGGGGCCACTGGCAGCCGTTCGACGAGCCGGCGCTCCGTGGTAACGGAGAGGTCTTCTGGAACGACCTGCACAATTTCTTCATGTTCGTGAGGGAAGACTTCCCGGAACCAGCCGACGCAACCGGCGATCGCCAGCACCGCGCCGAGAACACTCACGGAGGCGCTCGTCAGCAGCCCCGCAAACATCAGCGTAAATCCAAGAGCGAGAACGAGAGGCCACGCTGTGGATGCCGGCACCTCGATCTCTCTTGGTACGCGAGAGCTCTGCTCGATGTGTTCCGTAGGTAGCAGCATTGCCATCGGATCTCCTCAGCGGCCCAAAACGTAAACCACGGTAAAAACAACAACCCACACTGCATCCACGAAATGCCAGTACATGGAAAGCACGTCGATGCGAGCGGACTGCTCGCGCCCTACTCGCCCCTCCAAACCGAAGAGAAGCACGATAGTAAGCATCAGCAGACCTACCGTGACGTGCGCCGCGTGCAGACCGACAAGCGAATAGTAGGTCGTTCCAAAAAGATTGGTGGAGATAGTCAGACCATGCTCGTAAATAAGCCGGTGCCATTCCCGTGCTGTGCCATACATAAAAAGTGCGCCCAGCACGATGGTGAGAAACCACAGAGCCAGGAACGCGCCGCGCTTGCCTCGATCGAGAAGTTTTGACGCGAGGTGAATCGTAAGGCTGCTGGATAATAAGCAGACAGTGAAGAAAATCGGGGTCTCGAGCACCTCGCGGGGAGTCGGCCCCGTGAGGCTCTTCCCTATGTAATAGAGATACGCGACGACGAAGATTGTGAAGATCGCCGACTCGGCAATAATGAGACAGGCCATTCCGACCCTGCCTTTATAGGGAAGCGCCGAGGACCCTGGTATTTCGGGGAGGGGGGTCGTGATTGCGCTCATTGATTCATTCCTTTATTCATAGCGGCTGTCCGGGTCTTCCGGATGTTTCAAATCCCACAATGGTCTGCGGCTCGCGACTGTGGGGATCGAAGCGAAGTTGTAGGCTGGTGGCGGCGAACTCACCGACCATTCGAGAGTCCACGCGTCCCAGGGATCGTTCCCGGCCTTCGCCCCTTTGAAGTAAGAAATAATGAGGTTGGCTACAAAGATCAGTGTGGCAATGCCTTGAATGAATGCGCCGATGCTGATGAGCAGATTCAGAGTATCCCAACCGCGTCCGGGCTCGTAGGTGTAAATTCGGCGCGCCATGCCGAGCAAACCTGGAATGTGCATGAGATCAAAACATACGTGAAACCCGATGAAGAAGAGCCAGAAATGGAGTTTGCCTAGGCGTTCGCCTAGCATTCTTCCCGTGATTTTTGGGTGCCAGTAATAGAACGCCGCGAAGATTCCAAACAGAAATGATCCTGAGAGGGTATAGTGAAAGTGCGCCACGACAAAATACGAACCGGTAAGCTGCCAGTTAAAAGCCGCGCTCCCCAACATGATGCCGGTGAGACCGGCGATTAAAAAATTAAACAAGAATCCAATGCAGAACAGCATTGGCGTCTTAAAGATGATCCGCCCCCCCCACATGGTGCCAAGCCAGTTGAAGATTTTAATGCCAGTCGGAACAGCGATAGCCATCGTCGTCAGCACGAAAAAGGCGTTGCCGTAAGAGCTCATCCCAATGGAAAACATGTGATGCGCCCAAACACTCATGCTGATGAACCCGATCGCTATGGTGGCTCCGACCATGACCGGATACCCGAACATAGGTTTCCGCGAAAACACTGGAATGACTTCCGACAAAACCGCAAAAGCGGGAAGAATCAGGATGTACACTTCCGGATGTCCGAAAATCCAGAAGAAGTGCATCCATAGCGCTGCGGACCCTCCGGCTTGGGTGTCAAAAAAGTGTCCGCCCAGATAGCGATCCACGCAGAGCATTATCTGTGCCGCCGAGAGAGGTGTGATGGCGATGAGGACCATTCCAGACACGACAAGGTTCAGCCATACAAGCAAAGGCATGCGGCTCAGCTTCATGCCCGGGCAACGCATGCAGAGAATCGTCGCGATTATGTTGATTGCCGTGCCGATACTGCCGAAGCCGGCCACCAACAGCGAGATCGTCCAGTAATCTGAGCTGTGCCCCGGTGAGAACGCACGCGACGTCAACGGAGCGTAGGCCCACCATCCCACGTCGGGCGCGTTGCCGGCGCCGTACAGACCGCTGCCACCCAGAAAACTGAAGTAAAGAAGAAATCCCCCTAACGCCGTCAGCCAAAAACTGAAGGCATTCAGGCGTGGAAAGGCCATGTCCCGAGCGCCGATCATCAACGGCACGAGATAGTTTGCCAACCCGAACAACACGGGTATGCCCACGAAGAAGACCATGGTCGTGCCATGCATCGTGAATATACGGTTGAAGACTTGCGGTGAAACAAAGCTGTTGTGCGGATACATCAGCTGGATGCGTATGATCATGGCTTCCGAGCCGGCGACGGCGAGAAACAGCAGCGCATAAAGGATGTACAGAATGCCCAAGCGCTTGTGATCGACCGTAGTCACCCACCCGTGCAGCGTCTCGACCCATGGCCGGCTGCCTACATCTGTTCCCTGATGAATGGCCATTGCATCCGATGACATAGCCCGTCCCTCAAACCTTTCTCTCTAGCGGAGCGTTTCTAGATAGCGCACGAGTGCGTCCAGATCGGCGTCGCTCAATTTCATGGCAGGCATGAGCGAGCCAGGCTTAATCGCATCCGGGTTCTGCATCCACAGGCGCAAATTTTCGTGCGTATTTAAGGCCGCACCAGCCGCGATTGTGTCCCGGCTCATCAAGTGCGTCAGATCCGGACCGAAGCGCCCCGTCCCATTCGTACCGCCAACTGCGTGACAATTTATGCATGCAGTTGTTTCAAAAACACGCCGTCCCGCACTCGCTTTGTCGTCGTGATTTGCGGGCTGTTTTTGTGCCTGGACCCACGCAGCGAACTCTTCGGGGCTATCGACCGACACTCGGAGCAGCATCTTCCCGTGCTGCGTTCCGCAGTATTGGGCGCACTGGCCGACATACACGCCAGTCTGGTGCGGATCAATCCACGTGTGATTTACGCGATTCGGGATCAAGTCTGTCTTCCCCGCAAGTTGAGGGACCCAAAAGCTGTGATCCGTGTCCGCGGAAAGCAACGTCAAAAACGTGGGCGTCGCGTGAGCTGGATCGCTCACCGGAACGTGCAGTTCGTTAGCCGTGACGACGCCCAACGCCGGATAGCGGTACTCCCACCAGAACTGGTGGCCAATGGCGGTGACCTCCACAGCCGTCGCGGGTTTCCGGGCATCCTCGATTGCATGAATCACCCGTGCCGTCGCGAGAAACAGGACAAACACAATCAAGACGGGAATAATGGTCCAAGCCAGCTCAATTTGCGTGCTCCCGTACACCTGGGCAGGCTCGCGTCCAGCTGTCAGCGGCTTGTCACGGAACTTGACGACGGCGTAGACCAATAAACTGATGACGACGAGGAAGATCAGACCGGTGATAGCAAGGACGAAATAGGAATGATCGCGGATGGACTCCGCTGGTGTCGAGCGGGGATCAAAGATGTTCGGGACGGGGTTGTCATGCGGACTCGCCGTGCACATCCCTGCAGCAAGAAGGACGCCGGTCAAGATGACGAGAATTCCACTGACCCGGGCGGCGACAACTCTCCATTCCATCTTGTGCATGTTTGTCATGGCTGCCTAAGTCTTTCCTCGCCCGCGCCCTCACGATTTAGGTGCTCACCAGTCTGGAAGGTTACCTGACCCGCTACAATACGCCTATGACGGCAATCGCGGCCGTTAAATTCTGCGAGCGCTCACGCGGCAGTCGCATCTCGATCTCGCCTGCGGCAGCATTCCCGCTGGTGCACCTTGCTCTCCAATCGATGATTTGCTTGCACCATCCTCTATCTTCTTTAATTGGAGGCGCTTCCGGCAGGTTGGAAGGCTATGAAGGGGGGCATGGAGCAAAGCTACCGTCATGGGCTTGACGGTCCTGTCAAAGCCTCGCCTGCCTGGATACTTATCCTCTAAAAACCACGATTTTCCAAGCTTTGAAAGCGACCTGCGGAAAGTCCCGTGTGAGTTGGGCTGCTGACTGGAACAATGCGAGGTCGGCGTTGGCGCTGGCGAGTGATGACGAACTTGCGGGAATTTTTGCGCTCTCCGTTGAGATGATTCGCGATTTCGCCGAGCGTTGTCCAACACAAGCCGGAACGCTCGAGGAACTGTACGCCTCACTCACCGAGATGCACTTCGCGTAGCTCACGGAACTCGTTCGAGACGAGTCAGTCATTTCGAATAGAATTTACACGTTTCCGAAATACGCAGCGTTCCCCGCTCGCTACCCTGAACTAGAACGCCGCAACGTCGTTTCCCGGTTTTCTGCCAGTTAAGCAGTCGCCGGAAGGAATGCCGGATTTACATCGCACCGGCCATAGGGAGCAAGGAATTGAAGCCAATCAGAGTGGTCATCGTCGGAGGCGGATTTGCCGCCGTGCAATTCGCGAAAACTCTTCGCAGCAGGCTGCGCGCTTCAGAGTGCGAGATTCTCCTGTTCAACCGCGAGAATCACATGGTCTTCCATCCTCTTCTGGCGGATGTTGCCGGAGCTTCCATCAATGGAGACGCGGCCGCGACACCTTTGCGCCAGATGCTCCCCGGCGTTGGCTGCCGTACCGAGCGTGTGCAGAGAATCGACCTTTCCTCTTCAGAGATCGAATTTGACGACGGGAGCGGCGCGCTTCAGCGCTTGCACTACGACCATGTGGCGATTGCCTGCGGAGCGGAGAGCAACCTGGGTATCATCCCCGGTATGACCGAGCATGCGTTTGCCTTTAAGGTCATGAGCGACGCCATTGATCTTCGGCAGCACATCGTCCGTCAGATGGAACAAGCTGAGGCTTCGGGCGACGCTGATCGCCGGCGCTGGCATCTCAGCTTTATTGTCGTGGGAGCAGGCTTCAGCGGCGTCGAAGTCGCCGGAGAAATCAATGAACTGGTTCGCAGCAGCACGCGCTTTTACCGGAACTTCAAAAAGGAAGACGTTGTTGTCACCCTGGTCCATTCCCAGGACCATATTTTGCCCGAAGTAGCGCCCACCCTTGGCGAGTTCGCCAGAAGGAAGATGGAGAAAGCCGGCATCAGCATGCTGCTAAACACGCGTGCCGTCGCGGCCACCCACGAGGGCATCGAACTGAACAATGGAAAGATGGTAACGGGAGCCACCGTGGTCTGCACCATCGGAACCTCGATCTCTCCCCTTGTCCAACAGCTCGACGTTCCCAAAGAACGGGGACGCATTCGCACCGCTCCGGAAATGCGCATCGAAGACCAGACCAACGCATGGGCCATCGGCGATTGCGCTCTCATCATCAATGCCTTCGACAATAAGCCCTCCGCTCCAACAGGGCAGTTCGCAGAACGCCAGGGCCGACAGGCTGCGCTCAACCTCGTTCGAGTCTTGAACGGCGAACCCACCAAACCGTTCCGCTTCAAAGCCCTCGGGCAGCTCTGCTCTATCGGCGGTTACTCAGCCGTCGCGGAAATGTTTGGCATGCGCGTCTCGGGTTTCCTCGCCTGGGTCCTGTGGCGCGGGGTATATCTCTTCAAACTGCCGACGTGGTCTCGCAGAATCAAGGTGGCCCTGGACTGGGCATGGGACGTGCTCTTCCCGCGCGATCTCAGCTTCCTGAATACCGATTCGGCGCAACAAGTCAACCACGCCTACTATCGACCAGGCGATTTCATCCAGCGACAAGGCGAGCCAGCCCGATTCTTTAGTGTTATCGAAGAAGGCGAAGTAGAGATCCTCAAAGCGGCAGAGCCGAACACCGAGCCAAAGATCGTCGCCGTCCTGGGCAAGGGTGACTTTTTTGGCGAGGCCGCTTTGTTGGGAAACCGCCCCCACGAAACAAGCATTCGTGCCCGCACCGCTGTTCGCCTTCGACAAGCAGGCAGCGCTCTTTTCTCTCAAATCGCCGGAACCTTCGCACCTTTCCGCGAGCTGCTGTCCGAGGCCGTCATTCGCCGCTCCGGCGACTTATGGAATCGCCTCCCCTTGACCAAGTCAATCCTCGAGCGTGAGCCCCTTGCCTCTCTCCTTGATCCGCTTCCGGCAGAACTCCTCCGTAAAGACACTAGCCTGGCCGATGCCATTCGCGCTCTGAAGGAAAGCTCTTCCGGCGAACTCCTGATCCTCGACGAAACGCAGCGTTTATGGGGAACGCTCGATCGCAACGACCTCGATCAAATTGTCGCTCGCATCGCCGTCCTTCCCACGGATCAGCACGGGGATACCACCCGTTCCAAGCTAAGTGAATTTCTCGCGGTGAATCCAGTTTATGTAGCTCTCGACGATTCGACGCTGGTAGCGGTCGCCACCATGCTTGATCGTGGCATCTCGTGGTTGCCAGTTGTCCAGAGCAAGGACAATCCCCGGCCCGTCGGTTTTCTCCGGCGGGAGAATATCCTCGACCGAATGATCGAAAGAATCGAGCAGCCGCAAGCGCAGCATGCCCGGTCTGCAAGCTGAAGACTCCTATGATCGAGCTCGCTCCCTCCATCTTGTCGGCTGACTTCGCCCGCCTCGGCGCGGAAGCCCAGGCCGCTGTCGAAGGGGGAGCCACCGTTCTCCACGTGGACGTTATGGATGGTCACTTCGTCCCGAATATCACGATCGGGCCCCCGGTAGTAGCGTCTCTTCGCAAAGTCTCGAAAGTCCCCCTCGATTGTCATCTCATGATTGAACGGCCGGACGAATTCATCCCCGTTTTCGCCGAAGCCGGCGCGGATTGGATCTCCGTCCACCAGGAAGCCTGCGTCCATCTCGATCGCACCCTTCATTTGATCGCAGCCCACCGATGTAAGCCCGGAGTGGTCATAAACCCGGCCACACCGATCCACGCCCTCGATGAGGTTCTTCCTCTGGTTCATCATGTTCTGGTCATGAGCGTGAACCCCGGCTTCGGTGGCCAAACCTTTATCCATTCTTGCCTTAAGAAAATTGAGTTGCTCTCGGATATCCGGGAGTCTCGCCAGCTCGACTTTCGGATTGAAGTCGACGGCGGCATCCATCACGAGACTGTCGCAGAGGTCGTGCGTGCCGGCGCCGAGATCCTGGTCGCAGGCAGCGCCATATTCGAGCAGGGGAATCCCGGAGAAAATACCAGGCATCTCCTGAAATCTGCGCTCGATGCCGCAGCAACCGTTCAACGTCTCTCGTCTGTAGTGGCAGGAGACGCTACCGGTAACGGTGGACACTAGCGAAGCTTGCCCGCATCGCCGTCAGTCTTCCGCGGTGAATCGATTTCCTTCTCTGGCAAGAATGTGTCTTCACTCTCCGGCCAGACCAGCGCAAAAATGAGCGCCACGCCAATTCCGATCGACACTTCGGCGAACCGGTGAAATGCAATCTGCCATGCAGGACCTACTCGCGGTACCAAAAGCACAATCGCCAACGCAATACCCCCGAATCTGTAGCCGCTTCTATCCGCCAGGACAAGGGGGCATACCAGCCCGAGCACGAACAAACTGACGCCAAACAGAAGAGCGTGCGGCGCGAAATGACTCGCTACAATCGCGCCAACTAGCGCTCCAAGCGCCGTTCCTATGAAGCGCTGCCAAGAGACCTTTAGCGCCGCTCCCAGCGAGGATTGTGCAATCACAATGGTTGTGATTGGTGCCCAGTACGCCTCTGGCAGCCGGAACAAGCGCGCGACCAGCAACGAAACAACCGCCGCCACGGCCGTCCGCGCAGAATGCACCACTATTACCCAGCCTCCCCAACCTGCCGGTCCCTGCCTCTCCCCTGCCATTTTCTTCCTCCACCATCCCTAACAGTCACGTCATGCATTGGCCTAGGTGAATACACTGGACGGGCCAGTGTGCAAAATCAGGCTATCAGACCACGCCAAACAATGAATTCTTCTTGACAGATCCTTGCCCTACGCGTACTATATCCTTTAGGTAATATCGTGCCTTGATCTCGCAGCGCCAGCATCTTGCTGGCGCTTTTGCTATCTTGGAGGCCCCAAATCAGGCGACGTTTCTTGATCCCACGACTCACAAGGTGGCGTCTCCGGTCACACAAGTAAGTGGTTTAGAATCAACACCTGCATGACCCTCTGCAAGTGTTGATTCTAAAAGAGTTATGCAGAGGCTAAATCACTTAGAATCAACACTTACAAAAAAAGGGGGGCGCCTAGGTTCTCTTGATTGCATAACAATGTCGGCTCCTTGGCCCGAGTAAGCTGTGGTTTATCGACGACCATAGGCTCGGGAGAAAGGAGCCGAACATGATGATTATAGGCGTAGATTACCACCCGAGCTTTCAGGCG
>Ga0210394_10000201_pt1 | contig 143732 bp, 111 predicted proteins | sample IncBWC12MmetaG_FD_160121 | JGI IMG/M metagenome (GOLD analysis project Ga0210394, IMG submission 160121) | Forest soil microbial communities from Barre Woods Harvard Forest LTER site, Petersham, Massachusetts, United States - Inc-BW-C-12-M | ecosystem: Environmental > Terrestrial > Soil >... | reverse complement strand
GCATCAGTTTAAATCCTTACTGTGCGAAAAAACAGCCCTTGAACCCAGACGCCAGGCCGTTGATTAGACTGCCCGATTCAGCGGTTTTCAGCGCGATTCAAAATCACATGGTTTCCGCCCTCGCAAGCTCAGTTTCCGTGTACCTAATCGCGTTACGTCAGAGTTGCCCGTCACGCGCACGCTAGAGGGCCAATCCATAGTCATTCTTCACCTCTAAGGTTATCGTCGCCGTTCGCGGCGTTTAGCAGGATGGTCACCGGCGGGACGTGCTCGGGAAACATTTTCTGGGTTTCAGGGCCGCGCGGTGGACGATCCCTTTGTCCAAAATAGCCTGACTCAACCAACGCTTATCGAAAAATCTTGCTGCACCCTAATTGCACCCAGAGTCCAAACTCCGGAAGAGTGTTGGTTCTTGACCCCCCGGCGAAAGACATTGATTGGTTGGAAAGGCGAGCTAATTGACAATGCTCAAGCCGGGTAGTAGCGTTTGGCGCTTATAGGGGCGACACACAAGCGGATCGGTGGTCACAACTCTTCGGGGACTTGAATGGAGTGGAGCGTGAACAAAAGGATCGACGCTATGAAATCTACCTTGCTTTTAATGGTCTTTATCCTGTGTGCTCTTGCTTGGCCGTTGCCTTCAACGGCGCAAGATCAACCGTCGAACACCGAGACTCAGGCGTTCGTGCTTACCCTCGATGACGCGGTGACCCTGGCACTCCAACAAAACCGGCTTGTGAAGAACTCGGCCCTGGAGGCTGAGAAATACGACTTCCAGGTGAGTACAGCTCGCAGCCGCCGGAAGCCCCAATTTCAATTTTCCATGCTGGGCGGCGAGCTCTTGCAACCATTTGACTTCACCTTCCAAAAAGGGGTGTTCGGCACGTACCCAGTGGTTGGCCCAATCCCAGGGACGAACGCCAAAATCCACACGCCCGCGGTGTTCACTACTTATTTGACAGGTAGCATCGATCAACCTCTGACACAGCAATACAAGATTGGCCTCGGAATTCGCGCAACAGAGCTTGGCCGCGACATCGCTCGTGAAGATGTCCGCGCCGAGCGGCAGAAGGTCGCTGCCGAAGTCCGCGATGCATACTTCAATCTCGTCGCGATCCAAGCGAGTGTCGATGCCTCGCGGGAGGCGGTGAAAACACTCGAAGAAGCGCGGCGGGTCACGGCCCAATACACGGCAGAAAAGACGGTGCTGCGCGCCGATGCATTGGACGTCGACGCCCGGTTAGCGAAATCTCGCTATGACTTGTCCGTTTCAGAAGACGGCCTGGCCACGCAGCGCGAGGCGTTGAACCAACTGCTGGGCCGCGATGTTTCCACGTCCTTTCGCGTTGATTTCATTCCTGAGCAAGACAGAAGCGATCTGACTCTCGATTCAGCCCGGCGGGAAGCTTTGGCGAACCGCCCCGAGTGCCGGCAAGCGCACCTGAAACAAAAACAAGCGGAATATGACCGGCGCCTCGCAAAAGCCGAATACATTCCGGATCTGAGTCTTGAGGTGCGCTATCAGGGGATCAACAACGTGCAAGTTCTTCCGCAAAATGTTGCCACGGCCGGCTTTTTCCTGACCTGGGAGCCGTTCGACTGGGGACGCCGCCACAACAAAGTTGTTGAAGCAACGAAGACTGTCGAACAGGCGGACAACGGTATTCAAGAGACAGAATCGCAGGTCGCTGTCGAACTTGGCGCGAAATACCGCAAATGGCAGGAAGCCTCTTTGCTGCTTCAGTCTTCTCGGAAAGCTCACGAAGCGGCTGAGGAGCAAGTCCGCGTGACGGGCAACAAATATAAGGAGCAGGCTGCACTGTTGAAGGACCTCCTGCAGGCTCAGGCTCAGAGTTCCGAGACGAGTTACCAGTATCAGCAGGCGCTTTCCTCCTATTGGAGCGCTTTTGCAGAGCTGCGCAAGGCGATGGCAGAAGAGTGACCTATGAGAACAAGAATTATTTCGTGACTAACAGCCAGCCGGGCAGATTTCGAGAAACTGATTGGAGAGGAGTAGACGTTATGGAGAGCAAGTTCAGAAAAGGGCTTGGACCAGCATTAACGGCTGTACTTTTCGTCATGACAGCAGCTACAAATGGCTGTCATCAACCCACGGAAGTAGCCGCCAAGTCGCCCACGCCTGTTCATCTGGTGGACGTGACTTTGTATTCGTCCTCAGAAGATTTACGCTACTCGGCTTCCGTTCTGCCGTTCGCTCAAGCGAGCTTGGCATTCAAGTCCGCAGGATATGTGACGGAAATTAAGCAGGTCATGGGCGCAGACGGACGGCGTCGAGACATAGGTCCAGGAGACTACGTTGCCCGGGGCACGGTTCTCGCGCAGATTCGGCATCAGGACTTGAAAAATCAGTTTGACCAAGCGGCCGCAACTCTGAGTCTAGCCCAAGCGCAGCAAGTCGAGGCAACGAAGGATTACGAGCGCGCGAAGACGCTTTACGCCTCAGAGAGCTTGACCAAGCCCGATTTCGATCGAGCGCAGGCCAAATTCGATTCGACTCTCGCGGCTGTGGATCAGGCCAAGGCTAGCCTGCGCCAAGCGCAGTTGGCTCTCGAGGATGCCGATTTAACGCCTCCGTTTTCGGGGTACATCCTAGCTCGGAACATTGAATTGGGAAACCTCGCCGCACCCGGGGCTCCGGCCTTTACTATCGCCGACACGAGTGCCGTCAAAATCGGTTTTGGCGTTCCCGACTATGCCGTAAAGCTTCTGCGCTTGGGGCAACGATTCAACATTCGTCTGCAGGACGATCCGAAAGAGTACAACGGGCGGGTCACCAGTATTGCCGCGAGCGCCGATGAGAAGAATCGTGTCTTTGCCACTGAGGTGACGGTACCCAACCCCAAAGCGCTATTGAAGCCCGGGATGATTGCTTCACTCAATTTGACAGGCGTTCACAAAGCGCCGGTTCCCTCCGTGCCTCTTAGCGCCGTTGTTGCCGACCCCGCCTCACCTGGACGCTACGCGGTTTTCGTTGCCAGTGATGAGGGCGGCAAATGGGTGGCGCATTTGCGCGAGGTAACGCTCGGAGAAACCCACGAGAGCGATGTGGCAGTCAAAGGTGTAAATCCAGCCGAAAAAGTCGTCGCCGTTGGAGCCGCTGGTCTGAAGGATGGCGATGTCATCCGGGTTCTCCCATAGAGGTACAGAACAATGACACTCGAAAACGAGCAAGGCACCAGTAATCGCCGCAATATCCCGAGGTTTTTCGTCGAGCACCCGCATATCTCCTGGATCCTTCTGGCGGGAGTGCTCATTTGGGGCTGGTTCGGATATACATCCATGCCGCAGCGAAAGGACCCGGACATTCCCGTGCGCCTCGGTGTGGCGGCTTGTCCATGGCCCGGAGCCACAGCGGAACAGGTCGAACAGTTTATTACCCGTCGACTTGAAGACGTTGTGGCTGAGAATAAGACCATTCACCCGGGAACCGATGCGGACTACGGTATTAAGTCCATATCTCTTCCAGGCTATTCGTTTGTGACCATTCAACTGGATGAGAGCATCACCGATACCAAGCGGCAATTCAGCGATATCAACCTCAAGCTGGACGCTCTAAATTCTCAGTTACCCCAGGGCGCCGGTCCCATCACTTTCCAGAGCGATTTTGGAGATACCGCCGCGCTTATGCTGACGGTCGCGAGTCCGAAGGCGGACGATATCGAAATCACCGCCCGCGCCAACTCCGTCGAATCGGCAATTCGCAAAACTCGTGATGCAAAACAGCAGAATCGAGTTGGTCAGCGGATCACAGTGGTAGATTCCTTTCCGCAATCGATTTCTGCCCGGGAGGTTCGTGACACCGCATACTTGTTTCAAGAGCAAGCCCAGAGTGCCGGAATCCTCCAAGACTCGGAAATAATACAGGGAAGCGGATTCATCGGCGTGGATGGCGTTTCCGAAGCAGATGACAGTTCCATCCAAGCGTTCATCCAGCGGTTTATCTCGGAGCGGCTAAAACGGTCCGAGCTGCATCCCGATGCGTGGGCCCCAGCGATCATCCGCGACCCGAGGGAAACACGAACGAAACTGGCCAATGTTGCGGGCGACAAATACAGCTATGCCGAACTCGACAATTTTTCTGATCTGATTGGCCGAACGCTGCAGGGAGCTCCCGAAGTTTCCAAGGTGGAGCGGCGGGGAGTTTTGTCGCAGACCATCTATCTGGATTACTCGCAAGATCGCCTCGCAGCCTACGGCCTGCGTCCTACTGATCTTTCCAAAATACTTTCAGCCCGGAATATTATCGCGCCGGGCGGAACTGTTGAAACAGGCGAGCGCAGCGTCATTCTCACCCCTTCGGGACAATTCGACACCGCTAGAAGCATCGGGGACGTGGCTGTATCGGTTACATCAGAGGGTACCCCCGTATATTTACGGGATCTCGTCCAAATCAGCCGAGGCTATCAGGCTCCTGCCGAGTATCTCAACTACTACACTCGGCGAGACGCAAATGGGCGCTGGCAGCGCAGCCGCGCGATCACCTTAGCAATCTACATGCGCGATAAGAAGCAAATCGCGCGCTTCGGACAGTCCGTGAATTCGAAGCTTTTGGAGCTTCGTCAAATTCTTCCCCCCGACCTGATTCTGGCGCACACCTCCGACCAGCCGCTCCAAGTCAAGGAGAACATCCATCTATTCATGCGGGCACTTGTCGAAGCCCTCATTCTCGTCGTCCTTGTTTCGCTGCTTGGATTTTGGGAGTGGCGTCTGGCTCTGATCATGGCTCTGGCCGTACCCATCACGCTCGCGATGACCTTCGGCATTGTGTATATGTTGGGAATCGATCTTCAACAGGTTTCCATCGCAACGCTGATCATCGCGCTCGGTCTTCTCGTTGACGTGCCGGTGGTCTCTGGAGACGGCATCAAACGCGGCTTGGCGGAAGGGTTGCCGCGCAGAATGGCCTGCTGGGTCGGCCCCACAAAGCTTGCAACTGCCATTTTCTACGCGACGATCACGAATATCATCGCCTATCTGCCGTTCCTAATGCTCACGGGCAATACCGGCGAGTTCTTGAAGAGCCTTCCTGTCGTGATGACGGCTTCTCTGCTCTGCGCGCTCTGTGTTGCGATGACATTTGTTCCGTTCCTGGGCTACTACATTTTGCGTGCTCCAGCAAAGCGAGAGCCAACGATCGAAGAGAGACGCCAGCGGGGATTCTACGGCTTTTACAACAAGCTCGTCGGCAAAGCCATAAAACACCGTTGGGCTGTCCTCGGCGGGTCCTTGGTTTTCCTGATCGTAGGTGGGCTGTTCGGTTCTCAGCTTAAGACCCAGTTTTTTCCTGAAGATGTCCAATATTGGTTTTACTTGGATATTTGGCTGCCGAATGACACTCCCTTGACCGTCACCAACGACGCTGCTATGCAGACCGAAAGGGTCGTCTGGCAGGTGGTTGAAAACTTCCCTGATGCCGCTAGCAAGGAAAAGAGTGGGCATCTTCTTAAGTCGCTGACGACCTTTGCCGGTGGCGGCGGACCTCGCTTCTGGTTTTCGGTTTCGCCGGAAATGCCGCAGACCAACTACGTGCAAATGATCGTTGAGGTCACGGATAAAGAGGCCTCGCCGAAGTTAGCTCGTCCGATCCAGGACGCACTGGCCAAGGAAGTACCGGGCGCGTGGATAACAGTTCGCCAGCTTCAAACGAATCCTGTTGAGAACCCCGTGGAACTGCTGATTTCTGCGCAGGAGGACATCGACGCGAAGAATGAAGTCAGCGATATACGCACGCTGCGACAGATTGCCCGGCAAGCCCAGGATATCGTAGGGCAAGCTCCCGGCATTGCCGTTCTTCGTGATGATTGGTTCCCTGACGATATTCAGCAGAGGATTCAGATCGATCCAGACCGCGCAAACGTGGCAGGCATCACCAACGCAGATGTCGCCGACGCGTCCACCGCAGCGATGAGCGGCTCCGTAGTGGGCGTGTTCAAGGAGGGCGACAAGAACATCCCCATTGTGGCTCGCCTTCGCATGGAGGAGCGTGCGCAGCTGGCTGACATCAAGAACCTGTACGTTTACTCGTCACAGACGAACAATAGGGTGCCGCTGCTATCAATCGCGACGGTCGGAAACTCCTTGGAGACGGGACGCATCGCCCGGCGTGAGCATTTTCGCACCATTTCTATTCTTTGTTATCCCCAGCCTGGAGTGCTCGCCTCTGAAGTGCTCGAACCGATTCTTCCAAAACTGCAAGAGTTTCAGAGAAATCTCCCCCCCGGTTATCAGCTGCGGATCGGGGGCGAAAGAGCGAAACAAATAGACGGATTCACAAACCTCAAAATCGTTCTATTGATCTCGTTGATCGGCATTTACCTGGCGCTACTCGTTCAATTCAATAATGCGGTGAAACCTCTTCTCGTATTCGCCGCTGCTCCCTACGGTGTGATCGGCTCTCTGATCGCCCTAGCGATTATGCATACCCCGTTTGGATTTATGGCTTTTCTCGGCATCGCTAGCTTGATTGGCGTAATCGTCAGCCACGTCATTGTGCTGTTCGACTTTATCGAGGAAATGCATGCGAAGGGAGAGCCGCTGGAGCAAGCACTTCCTGACGCCGGAATCCAACGGATTCGACCCGTGATGATCACGGTAGGGGCGACTATCCTAGCCCTCTTTCCGCTGGCGCTGGAAGGTGGGCCTCTATGGCAGCCTCTGTGTTACGCGCAGATCGGTGGCCTTGCCGTCGCAACGTTCATAACTCTGCTCTTGGTGCCGGTCCTTTACAGCATCTTCGTTCTTGATCTGAAAATTATCGGCTGGGAAACGAAACAAGCTCCGGCAGAGACTGAAGCTCGTCCGGCCCCTGAAATGGTTCGTTGAAGGTTTTTGCGATGATTCTTTTTAATCAACTTGCCGCGGCTGTTCTTCTGCTGAGTCTTACACTCTGCTTGCAGTGCGCCGGCGTAGCTACGCTCATCGAGTGGCTAAAGCGTGTTCTGGCCCGGGACATTCACAAGCATGGACCAGTTTACTCGGCCACGCTGGTAGTGAAATCGACGGTCGCAATTGTAATTCTGCACGGGCTCGTGATTCTTCTGTGGGCCAGTTTCTACCGGGCGCGTTGCTTCCCGTCATGGGAGCTCGCCTTTTACTTCTCCGCGAGCAGCTATTCCACTGTGGGATATGGTGATCTGATTCTCCCGTCCAACTGGCGACTCTTAGGGCCTCTGGAGGCGATCACCGGTGTGTTGATGTGTGGAATATCGGTCAGTGTTCTGTTTGTTCTCGTCACACGATTGCTCGATCGCGACACACCATCTTCGCTGACGAATTCAACTGGACAAAACCATGCCTAACGTCAATAGCAAGACCCCGGATTGGCTTCGCCAGATGGGGAGTATCCTTGAAGAGCTCAACGAGGGAGTGGTCATTGTGGATGATCAGCTTCGCGTAGTTTTCGCCAACGAAGCGCTGATCCGGACATTTTGCGGCAGCATGAATCAGGCCATCGCTACGGACGCAGTCGAACTGAGTTTTACCAGCCTCGCAAAAATGGTGAGAAGATCTGGAGCAGATATCAAGACTCTTGATTTCTTTCCTGTGGAGATGCTGAAAACGTTCCCTTTCGGTACATCGGATCACAAGCACCTGTGACTCACATCACAGTGCAGTGCCTGAGATCATGTTAGCGTGTGCTGCCAAAAGTAGAGAGTCTCGTTTACCAGCAGGGGGACGGAAAGAGGCGTACAAAACGTGTCGACAATCGAAGACGTGAGAACAGCCGAAAAAGCAATGAACGATGCTCAAGAGGCACTAAGGACCTATACCGAACAACAATCCTCCGCTCCCGATCGTAGTCTGCACCGCTATCTCGCTGCTGAGTTAAGGACGACGACGGAAAACTACGAAAAAGCGATTCGTGAACTAAGTTCAAATCAGCCGCCCGGCTGTTAAGAAGCAGGGTAGTCTAGCGATTCGCACGCGGGGCAGGTTTAGGAAGCAAAAGCAAGGACCAGGTCCGGTGGCATAGTCCCGTTCCGCCTGTTGGGAGACTGTCGGCATCTCGGGAGTTGCTCAAAGATGTCCCCTTTCGGCCCACCAACATTTCTGAGAGCCATTCTTGATTTGAAAAAAACCAATAGTGAGATTTGTTTTCTTTTCGGCTGGCGGAAGTTCGCGCTGGTTTTTCGTCTATTTCATTCCATTTTGAAAAAATCGCGGTCGGGGCAAAAAATAGCTCCCCAATGCGATTTTATTAGCGATTTATGCGAGTGTATGATAACGCAAGAGACAGATGCTTCCTCGTGACCAAACAACTGGTTTTGGAAATATTCGCGCAAAATAACAATTTGATTACTCCCGATCAAATCTGGGCGGCGTTAAAACGAAGTCTGGATCGCAGGTCTGTATATAGCTACCTTTTGCGGTTGAAGCGCCAAGGCTTGCTCGAAACGCGTGCCAACAGGCGGCGCGGTTACCTGGCTTATCGATTGACCGAGCGTGGCCATGCTCGCCTCAAGTATTTTCGCTCACGCCAAGGGCAGCGGGTTCCGTGGTAAGGGCCGGTACCGTTTACTGTATCCCCGTCAGCTTGGGTTAAAAGCGGCTGGAGGGATTTCCGCACGCTCATGGCCGCCTGCTCTCCAGGTATTTCCTCCAGTCCTTCAGCGAGGCAAAAGCGCTGGCCGGTATCTCGTCTGTTGCAATACTGGCGAGTTTGGCGAGGATTGCCGAACGGGCCTGGGTCCGATCCTCGCCTTCCATCAGATGAGACCACTGGGCCCCCAGCAAGAGACCATTCAGCTCAAGGGCGATTCGCTTCGAATCAATCGTGTCAAGAATTTCGCCGTGCCTTTGTCCTTTCTCGACTGCTCGTTTCAGCGCCTTGTGCCATCGCCACACAGTCTCAGCGATTCGTTGGGGAATGGAACCGTCCTGCCTGGCACACTGACAGAAGGCGCCAGTGAAGAAATAGTCCCCTGCAAAGACACGATCTTCGACCAGCCCCAGCCACAAGTCGCAAAGCGTCCAAAGCTGCTCGATCCCTTCCAGACCGGATTCCTCGGTCGGAAGAACGACGTAATTAAAGAAGAGGTCACTGGCCCGGTCCACCACCGCTTGCTCTAGGTTTTCTTTCGACCCAAAATGCACAAACAGGCCGCTCTTGCTCATATTTACTTCTTTGGCCAGGTTCCCGATGGAGAGCGTTCCGAGTCCTCCGCGTGCGGCCGTTCGCAGGGCTTGATCCAAAATCTCTTCCCGAGTTCGTTCCCCTTTCCTTAAATCGTTTGCTGTCGATTCCTTAGCACTCTTTTTATCCACGAAAGCGCTCCTTTCCAGCCTGAGGCTGGTCATAGCACGAACGTTCGTCTTTCTGAACGTTGTGGTCCGGCGCACATCCTGCGCGGCCTTATACGCATCATGATACTTATATGCTTGCACATTTGTACATATTATGTATCATCATTATATGACCTTGACCGCATACCGTCGAGACCTGCAAGCGAGAAAGCGAGAGCTGGTCAGTTTGCTCACGCAACGGCAGAAGATTGACCAGAGGATGGCCCAATTGCAGCCCGTCATCAATCATCTGGAAGGCCTGTGCCGGGAGCTAGGGGCAAAAGTCGCCCACGAAACCGCCGTCAACCTTGAACTGACGACTGGGCTAACCGACCTCGCTCGGGTCACGCTGCAAGAAGCCTATATCCCGGTGAGCGCCAGTGACCTTAAGAATCGGATGGAGGTTAAAGGATTTGATTTCTCAAAATATTCAAATCCTCTGGCCTCCATCCACACTGTACTCCGGCGCTTGGTGAAGAGCCGAGAGGTAAAGGTGGTTCCTCAGAAGGGCGGCAAGAAGACCTACCAGTGGATCACTATCATCGACAATTTTCTTACGGCGCTGCAAACAATGGCTGAGGCGGCCGCCGCCCAGCAGTCTCACCCAGCAGAACCCAACACGCTCCGGCCCAGCAAGGCCAGCCAATTGAGGAATGTGACACCGAAAGAGCAGTAGCTGTGATGGATACCGTGGACAATAGCGATTGGATGACCCCGGCGGAAGCCGCAGCCTACTTGAAGGTGAAGCCGCGCTCCCTTCTCTTGTGGGCTCGTCAAGGCAAGCTGGGAGCTTACGCGCTCTCCGGAACGAAGCGACGCGTTTGGAGGTTCCGAAAGAAGGACTTGGACAGTGCCTTGCTCTCGAAGTCTGTGATAACCTGCGAACCGCTGACCGTGCTCTCCCAACATAAGGAGGGTGTGATATGAGAGCACGAGTTGTGGGACGCGTAGTACGCAACGCGAGACACGGAACGTGGAACTTCTGCTTCAGGAATGAGCAGGGTAAGTCTACGAGCCGGAAGTTGGGGAGTTTCTCGGAGTTGCCGACTCGGGAAACGGCCGTCAAGCGGGCTGTTGCCTTGGGACTCGAAATGAGGTTCCATGTGCCAGCAGTCCCAACCGTCGAAGAGCTGGTAGTGCAGTACCAAAAGGAGCGGATGCCGGAGCGTCAGTCCACGCGAAGGGTCTATCTCATCTGGGTGAAAAAGTACATTCTGCCAACGTGGGGAAAGATGCTCATCACTGAGGTGAAGGCCCGTCCTGTGCAATTGTGGCTCGATTCCTTGCCGTTGGCCCCGAAGACGAAGGGCCATCTGCGGGCAATGCTGCACAGCTTGTGGGATTACGCGAAGTTCTCTGAGTTGGTTCCGTCGCAGGAGAACCCGATCAATCTTGTCACTGTGAAGGGTTCCTCAAAGCGATTGACCCAACCCCGCAGCCTCAGCGAAGAGGAGTTCTGTGTCCTCGTCGCGCAGCTTCGGGAACCGTTCAAGACGATGGCAACCTTGCAACTGTGTCTTGGGTTGCGCGTCTCTGAACTGCTGGCATTGCGCTGGTCTGATATTGATTGGCTCCAAGGGAGAATCAACATCCAGCGTGGCATCGTGAATCAGATCGTTGCTCCAACGAAGACCCCCGGCTCCGAGCAGATCAAGAACCTCGGATCGGGGGCTGTTGCGATGCTGCGTGACTGGCACCGCAAAACGGAGTTCCCATCGAACGATGATTGGATCTTCGCCAGTCCAATGCAGCTCGGACGCTTGCCGTACAGCTACACGGGTTTTTGGCGGGAGTTGCAACAGGCGGCAGTGGACGCAGGGATTGAGCCTATCGGGACGCACAGCTTCCGAGCCAGCTCACGGTCATGGCTAGCGAAGGAAGGTGTTCCGCTCGAAGTGCAGCAACGCTTCATGCGGCACGCTGATCTGAGAACCACGCTTTCCTACGGCACTCCGGTGGATGATTCGCTGGCCGTCGCAGGCTCGAAGCTGGACAAGCTAGCGTTCAACTGATTTGCGCGATTTATTTTCGATGGTAAGCCGTTCAAAAGAATGGCTCCTCAGGTAGGACTCGAACCTACAACCCTCCGGTTAACAGCCGGATGCTCTGCCATTGAGCTACTGAGGAGTGTGGCCGGCGCACCGGAGAGGCGCGCCGTTCCAGTTGTCTTTTTCATCATACCATTCGACGCAGCCTGTGAACACCGGCGGCGTGGCAACTCCATCCCTTACATTTGTTACCCTAGTCACATCCAGCTCATCCACGCCATTTCCAGAGCGAGGTGCGTATGTCAGGAGGTATGCGTTTGCATTGGATTCTGCTTTGCCTATTGATCTTCGCCGGCGCGGTGTGGGCGGAAGACGGTCCCTCCAACGTCCCAGCAACACCCACCGCCCCGCCCAAAGCGAAAGTTGATACCGTGGTGGACGTCGTCCAGGGCCACAAGATCGCTGACCCCTACCGCTGGCTGGAAGACGCGACCAGTGCGGACGCGCAGGAATATGTCCGCCAGGAAATGGCCTACACGCGCGGCATTCTGGATCCGCTGCCGGGGCGCGGACAGCTCCACCAGCGGCTCACGCAGCTGTTATCGATTGGCACCATCACTGCTCCACAGATCGCCGGCAAGTACTACTTCTATACGCGGCGCGAGGGCGCGCAGAACCAGCCGGTGCTGCTGGTGCGCGAGGGCCTGCACGGCAAAGACCGCAGCCTGGTGGATGCGAATCAGATGGCGGCCGACGGAACCGTCGCGCTCGACTGGTGGTTCCCTTCCGACGATGGAAAATACGTGGCCTACGGCACATCTCCGAGCGGATCGGAGGAGAGCACGTTGCGTTTGGTGGAAACTTCTACCGGCAAACTGCTGCAAGACGCCATTGACCGTACCCGCTTCTCGAGCATTGCCTGGAAGAAGGACAATTCCGGGTTCTACTACACTCGCCGTCCCAAGAAGGGTGAGGTGCCAGCGGGTGAAGAAGTTTATTACGTTAAGGTTTTCTATCACTCGCTGGGCGCCGATCCGGCGAAAGATCCGCTGATTTTCGGCGAGGGCCGCAATCCTCAGGACGTTCCGCAAGTGGCTTTGCCGGACGATGATGATCGCTGGCTGCTGATAACCGTCTTCGAGGGCTGGGCCAAGAGCGAGATGTATTTGCAGGACCTGAAGGCGGGCACCCCGCCAGTGGAACTCACCAGCGGCAAGGAGTTTTTGTACAGTGGCGAGATCTTGCGTGGGCGGCTTTACATCACCACCAACGAAGACGCGCCGCGCTTCCGGGTACTGGCTGTCGATGCCGCCGATCCCAGGCGTGAGAACTGGAAGGAGATTGTTCCGCAAAACGAAGCGGTGTTGAAAAGTTTCTCGCCGGTGTTCGGTGGCAGGGGGTTTATCGCTCAGTACGAACACAATGCCAGCTCACAACTCAAGCTGTTCGAGCCCATGCCCGATGGGGACCTCACGAAAGAGATTCCTCTTCCCGCCATCGGCACGGTGACGACCATAGGAAGCCGGTGGGACCGTAAGGAATTGTTTTTCGATTTTTCGTCTTTCACGGTACCTCCCTGCGTGTATCGGCTTGATCTAGCCTCCCGAAAAACCAAACTCTGGGACAAAGTCGATGCGCCAGGGATTGACCCCTCGGCGTATGAGGTCAATCAGCTCTGGTATGCGTCGAAAGACGGCACCAAAGTCCCGATGTTCGTGTTTCACAAGAAAGGCCTCGCGCTCAACGGTAAGAACCCTACGCTCCTGACCGGCTACGGCGGATTCAACGTCAGCAATACGCCCGAGTTCCGCGCCAACCGCTTTGTGTGGCTGGAGCACGGCGGCGTGTTTGTAGTAGCGAACCTGCGCGGCGGGGCTGAATTCGGCGAAGACTGGCACCGGGCGGGCATGCTCGAGAAAAAACAGAATGTGTTCGATGACTTCATCGCAGCTGCCGAATTTCTGATTTCAGAAAAATACACAGACAAGGAACATCTCGCGATTCAGGGCGGCTCAAACGGCGGCTTGCTGATGGGAGCGGCGCTTACCCAGCGTCCTGATCTGTTTCGCGCGGTGGTGTGCCAGGTGCCGCTGCTCGACATGCTTCGTTACCAGAATTTCCAGATTGCGAAATTGTGGATTGCGGAATATGGCTCGGCGGAAGATCCCAAGCAATTCGACTTCATCTATGCTTATTCGCCGTATCACCACGTGAAGGCGGGGACGGAGTATCCGGCGATTCTATTCATGACCGCGGACACGGACACGCGAGTCGATCCCATGCATGCGAAGAAGATGGCGGCATTGATGCAGGCGGAAGCCGCCAACGGCCAAAGCCGCGAGCGGCCGATTCTGCTACGCATCGACACCAAAGCCGGCCATGGACAAGGTAAACCCATCACCAAGCAGATCGAGGAACTGACCGATATCTATTCGTTCTTGTTCTGGCAGTTGGGGATGAAGGAGTAAGGACGAGTGTCTTCCGCGTCCTGTCTTAATCGATTCGCCTGAGCGGGATGTCCCTGCCGTCGGCGTGCAGAGTCATGGAAGTGACTCGCCCCTGGCCATCGACTTCGAACGTGTAGGCGTCGTCGTTGCCTTTGGCGAAGAAATCGCGGTCGGTCTCTCCGAATAATTCCTGTTTAGGTTCGTCGTTCTCCTGCACGGAGAGATGATCTCCTTCCCGCCGAATCGCGAGAATAAGGTCCGGCGGCGTTCCGTAGCGGCCGACATATCGCTCCAGCAATTTGGGATCGACCGTTATCTGCTTGTGAATTTTCAGCGGCGGGTGCGGAGGCAGTTTGTCGTAGGGCGTGTATCCTTCCCACTCGATGGGCGTGTACGGATTCCTGAGCAACGTCTCCAGCAATTCCTTGAACATGCCTTCGCCGTTGGCGCTGTTGGTCATGATCAGGATGCCCGTCTTCGGCTTGTCGAAACACACGGTGTAGTTTCGCCAGCCCACGTCGTGACCTTCCTTGAAGAAGGCCTTGCCGTAGGGGGTCCAATAGAGGCCCCATCCCAAGCCATAGCTCAGGTGGATCGCTTTATTCTCGTCGGTGGCGATGTTCTCCATGGTCGGGAACTGGTGCTTGGCGAGAATTTGGATTTGCGGGCTGAGCATGAGTTCGCGAGTTTTCGGCTGCAGGCCTTTGCCGTTCATAACAGCCAGCATGAACTGGGCGAAATCGCGGGGAGTAGTCTGCATGGATCCAGCGGCATCGGCTTTAGGGCGACGCTCGGGGCCGATGGAGCGCCCATATTCGTCGTAGCCGTTGGCGTAGTCGCTCTCGAATCGGTCCTCCCAAACCATGCTGGTTCGGGTCATACCGAGAGGCTGAAAAACTTGCACCTGCATGAGTTCTTGCAGCGGCTGGTTGGTGATGGCTTCCACCACAAATTGCAGGAGCTCAATGCCCTCACCGGAGTACGCATATCGGGAGCCAGGGTCGAAATTGATGTTGAGCTCTTTGTCGTCATTGATCCAGCGAAAATTGGGGAATCCGCTAGTGTGACTGAGCAACATTCTTGTGGTGATCCTCTTGTAGCGCGGATCAGCGGCAAGATCCTTATAGGTTGGGTACTCCGGCAACGGCTTGGGAAAATACTGGTAGACGGGTTTGTCCAGGTCCAGCTTGCCTGCTTCGACCAACTCCATCGCCAGATACGCGAACGCCACCTTGCTGAAAGAAGCAGCGGTCATCACGGAATCCGGCGTCAGGGGCAGGTTGTTCTCTTTATCACGGAAGCCGTAAGCCCTCAGGTAGGCGATCTTGCCGTCGTTGAAGATGGCGATCCCAGCCCCGGTAACTTCGGCGGCCTGCATTAAGCGGACGACAGTGGCATCGATTTCCGTTTGAGAGATGGTGCTACCGTCGAGGCGCTTGATGGCGGATTGCGCCGCTGCTGGCAGTACAGCCAGAACTAGGACGATTTGCCACACCCGGGGTTTCACGCTCATCGGTTTCTCTCCCATCCTTAGACGCGGCTCGCCGCAGATTGTACGCACGGATTGTAGAGTTTGTTCCCGCCGATCAGGCTGGCTCCTGGTTTGCGCACTCACGCTCCGCTGATATACCGTAAATAACTCCAGGCTTTCCCTTCATGGCAGATCGTACAGAAACCAGCGCCGTCCAGAATTCACCCGTCCTCGAAACCCGTATTGATCCAACCTCGCCGCGCTTCGAAGCCAACATGCGCTTCCTCGCCGACATGGTTTCGCAGGTTCGCAATGAAGAAGAGAAGATTCGCGAAGGCGGTGGGCCCAAGGCAATCGAAAACCAGCACGCGAAAGGCCGTCTGACGGCGCGCGAACGCATCAATCTGCTGGTTGATCCAGGAACATTCTTCGAACTGGGATCCTTCGCCGCCTATGGCATGTATGAGGAATGGGGTGGAGCGCCGGCCGCGGGCGTGGTCACAGGGTTGGGACGCATTCACACGCGCCTGGTGATGATTATCGCAAACGACGCCACGGTGAAGGCGGGCGCCTTTTTTCCCATGACTTCGAAGAAGGTTATCCGGGCGCAGAACATGGCCCTAGAAAACCGGATTCCGACGGTCTATCTGGTCGATTCCGCCGGCGTATTTCTCCCTTTGCAGGAAGACGTGTTTCCTGACACCGACGACTTCGGCCGCGTTTTCCGCAACAATGCCGTGATGTCCGCCATGGGCATCGCTCAGATCGCCGCCATCATGGGCATGTGCGTTGCCGGTGGTGGATATCTTCCAGTGATGTGCGATCACGTGCTCATGACCGAGGGCAGCGGACTTTTTCTCGCCGGACCCGCGCTGGTGCAGGCCGCGATTGGGCAAAAGGTCTCGGCCGAGGAATTGGGCGGAGCGGCAATGCACTCCGCGATCAGTGGCACCGTCGACTTTCGTGAGCCCAATGACGAAGCCTGTCTTACGCGGATACGCTCCATTGTCGAAAAGTGGGGATACCGGCGCCAGTCCCCTTGGGACCGTAAGAAACCGCAGGCCCCGGCCCTGGCCGCGGAGGAAATCTATGGCATTTACGACTCCTCTCCCGCGCGCCCGTACGACACGAAGGAAGTTATTGCGCGTGTCGTCGATGGCAGCCGCTTCGATGAATATAAGGCGGAATATGGCAAGACGTTGATCTGCGGCTATGCCCGCATCGGGGGCTTTGCTGTCGGAATCGTGGCCAATCAGAAACTGCACGCCCAGGCGACCGACCATGAGGGCCACAAGCGAATGGAATTCGGCGGCGTCATCTACACCGAATCCGCTGAGAAGGCCGCGCGCTTCATCATGGATTGCAACCAGAACCTGATTCCGCTTGTCTTCTTTCATGATGTCAATGGATTCATGGTGGGCCGCGATGCCGAGTGGACGGGCATCATCAAGGCCGGCGCCAAGATGGTGAATGCGGTAGCGAATTCCGTGGTGCCAAAAATTACGGTGATCGTAGGTGGCTCCTTCGGTGCGGGGCACTACGCCATGTGCGGAAAGGCTTATGATCCGCGATTCGTGTTCGCATGGCCGACCGCGCGTTACGCGGTGATGAGCGGTGACGCCGCGGCGGGAACGCTGGTCGAAATCAAGATTCGGCAACTGGAACGCGGCGGTAAGAAGCTGAGTGAGGAAGAGAAGAAGGAGTTATACGAGTCGGTAAAGCGCACCTACGACGAGCAGACGGATCCGCGGTACGGCGCGGCACGACTGTGGATCGACAAGATTATCGACCCCGGCGAGACGCGGGAAGCAATCACGCAGGCGCTCGAAGCCGCCGCGCTTAATCCGGACGTCGCGGAGTTCAAGGTGGGCGTGCTGCAAACTTGAATCAGGTTGCATTGTCGGACGTCCATATGCGATCGGTGCTGAGTACCAGGACGAAGATCTTGCTGGCTCTAGCCGGTTGCCTCGCTGCTTCGTTTGTCTTTGCTCACCTTCGCGCGGAAGAAGCCGCGAGAATTTATCGAGAGACCGGCTGGCGGTGGTGGTTTGAACCGGACGGTGTCGAACAGGTTGCCGGTCTCGTCGGCCTCATCTCTGTACCCGCTGCCGTGGTGTCGGCGATAATGGACATTCGGAGGGCAAAGCAAGAACGATAGCTCACGTGACATTGAAGTCGCGTGCCCTCCACCAACAATGTCTGAAACCGTCAAACTTATCGAATGCCCGCGCGACGCCTGGCAGGGACTTCAGGGGCAGATTCCTACGCACTTGAAAGCTGATTACCTGAAAGCCTTGATCAGCGCCGGATTCAAGCATATTGACGCAGTCTCATTCGTTTCGCCCAAAGCCGTGCCGCAGGTGGCTGACTCGGAAGAAGTCTTGAAGGAACTTGATCCGTCCGATGATGTTGAAATCATCGGCATCGTGGTAAACGAAAAGGGCGCACAGCGCGCCATTGATACGAATGCGGTAAACACGCTCGGGTTCCCCTATTCCGTTTCGCCGACTTTTCTGGGTAGCAATCAACGGCAGACTCTGGAAGAAGCCATCGATGAATTGGACAAGATCCAGAACAAAAGCGAGGACGCCGGCCTCGGGATCGTCGTTTATATATCCATGGCATTCGGCAATCCCTACGGCGACGAATGGAGCGTGGCCGAGGTGGTCAACGCAGTAGACGTCCTCGAATCCTCCGGAATCCGCATGATCTCACTGGCCGACACCGTGGGTGTTGCCGGACCCGAGCAGATCAAGGAACTGGTATCGGCGGTGAGAGCGAAGTTTGGCTATCTTGAAATCGGCGTACACCTGCACAGCCGCCCGGATCAAGTGGCGGCAAAAGTTGTGGCTGCCTATGAAGCAGGTTGCCGCCGCTTCGACTCCGCCCTTGGCGGGTTGGGAGGATGCCCGTTTGCCCAGGATGCACTCGTGGGCAACATTCCGACCGAGAAGGTAGTTGAGGCGCTAGCCGCCCACGGGGCTTCGCTGCCCGCCTTGAAACCGTTCGACGTGCTGTTGCGCGCGACGGGAGAAATCGGCGCCCGGTATACGAACTCTTCGTCTTAAGCGCCGGGTGATGACAATCGTTGGTAAGATGATCGGTGCTCATTCGTCCGTTCTTTCATGGCATACACAACCATCCAACTTGCGATTGATTCCGGCGTGGCAACCATCACGCTTAACCGCCCAGACAAGCGTAACGCCATCAGCTACGAGTTGATCGAAGACCTGCTGGCGTCGTTGGACGAAATCGCCGCGTCTTCGGCGCAGATATTGATCCTGACCGGCGCGGGCAAGGCCTTCTGTTCCGGTATGGACCTGGACAACCTGAAGGCCCTGAGCGGACGCCCCCCGGAACAGAGTCTCAAAGATTCCGAAACCATGGCAAGGCTGTTCCGCACGCTTTACGACTTCCCAAAACCAACGATCGCCGCGGTTAACGGAGCCGCTGTCGCAGGAGGTTGCGGATTAGCCACGTTGTGTGACTTTACCCTGGCCGTGCCAGAATCGAAGTTTGGCTACACCGAAGTACGGATCGGATTTGTGCCTGCAATCGTTTCCACGTTTTTGTTGCGTCAAATCGGCGAGAAACATGCGCGCGATTTGCTGTTGACTGGCAGAATCATCGACGCACAGGAAGCGCATCGCATTGGATTGATCAACGAAATAGTCGCCGCAGAGAAGCTGATGTCTCGCGCGCAGGAACTGGCTGCACAACTGATGGAGAATAGTCCGGCGTCGCTGACCAGCACCAAGCGCCTGTTGAGCGACCATGCCCGTCGCGAGCTCGACGCGCAGATTCAAGCTGCCGTGCGCGAGAACGCCGCGATTCGCTCGACTCATGACTTCAAAGAAGGCATCGCGTCGTTTCTCGAAAAGCGCAAGCCACAGTGGAGCGGCAGGTGAAGGCCGGCGGGAACAACTCTACTCCGGTGGTCAATGAAGTGCGCCTGCGGGTACGGTACGCTGAGACCGACCAGATGGGTGTGGCTTACCACTCCAACCATTTCATCTGGTTTGAAGTGGGCCGCGTGGAACTGTTGCGGCAATTGGGGTTCTCTTATAAAGACATGGAGCAGAATGACAATTGCCACATGCCGGTGGTGGACGCCCGCTGCCGTTACCGGGTCCCCGCGGTTTACGATGAGGAAGTCATCGTACGCACTCATTTGAAGAACGTGCGCGAATCCATGGCGCAGTTCGGATACGAGTTGCTGCGCGCAAGTGACGGGAAGTTGCTAGCCACGGGTGAGACCATGCACATGGCCATCGACTCAGAGAAGAAAAGCACGTCGTTTCCAGAGAAATACATGAAGGCGCTGCGGGCGGCAGCAGGAAAATAACCAACGTGAACGCTCTGCACATCAACGGCAACGATTTGACCCTGGAGGCCGTTCGCGAGGTCGCGACCGGACATCGACCCGTGTTGCTCGCTCCGGACGCCCGCGCAGCCGTGCAGCGGGCGCGCGTCGTGGTCGATACTCTGATCGCCAACAACCAGGTTTCTTATGCCATCACCACCGGTGTGGGCAAACTGAGCGACGTGCGCATCGCCGGCGAACAGATTCGTGAGATGCAAGTCAATCTGGTGCGTTCGCACGCGGTCGGGGTCGGGGAGCAACTGTCAGCGGCGGAAGTCCGCGCCATGATACTGTTGCGGGCCAACTCACTTTCCAAGGGCTACTCCGGCGTACGCACCGAGACTATCGACACACTCTGCGAAATGCTGAATCGCGGAGTCACGCCCTTTGTGCCATCGCAGGGCAGCGTCGGCGCCAGCGGAGACCTCGCGCCCCTGGCTCATTTGGCGCTGGCGTTGATCGGCGAAGGTGAATGTCTGGATGACCAGGGCGCACGCGTTCCCACCGCCGATGCGTTGCGCCGTGCCCAGGTCAAGCCGCTGGTCCTGGAAGCAAAGGAAGCTGTCTCGCTGATCAATGGTACGCAGGGCATGCTAGCAGTCGGCATCCTGGCGCTCTTGACGGCGGAAACTCTGATGGACTCGGCGGACGTGATCGGCTCGCTCACCCTGGACGCGCTGCGCGGAACCGATGTTGCATTCGACGAACGCATCCATCGTGCGCGCCCGCATGCCGGTCAGTTGAAGACGGCGGAGAACCTGCGGCGCATGCTCGAAGGCAGCCAGATTCGCGAGTCGCACCGCGATTGCGACCGGGTGCAGGACGCCTACTCCTTGCGCTGCATGCCGCAGGTGCACGGCGCGGTACGTGACACGCTCACCCACTGCCGCCAGGTGATGGAGACCGAGGTCAACTCCGCAGTCGACAATCCGCTGGTGTTTGTGAAGAACTTGAAACAGGCCGATGGCCAGGGTGATGTGCTCTCCGGCGGGAATTTCCATGGTGAGCCAGTGGCGTTCGCGCTGGACTTTCTCGGAATTGCTTTAAGCGCACTCGCCGGAATTTCTGAACGAAGATTGGAACGGCTGGTAAATCCTGCTCTGAGCGAGGGCCTGCCCCCGTTTTTGGCAGCAGGCGCAGGATTGAATTCCGGATTCATGATGCCGCAGGTTACAGCAGCGGCGCTGGTCAGCGAAAACAAGATCTTCGCACACCCTGCTTCAGTGGATTCAATCACCACCTCAGGCAACAAGGAAGACTACGTTTCCATGGGGATGACCGCGTCGCTGAAGCTGAAACGAATCGTGGCCAACACTAATAATGTTCTCGCGATTGAAGCCATGGCGGCCGCCCAGGCGTTGGACTTTCTCGCTCCACTCAAGCCCGGCAAGCGCGGGCAGGCAGCGCATGCCGCGATCCGGTCAGTGTGTCCCACCATGGACAAAGACCGGGTGATGTACCAGGATTTCGCGCGGATTGCGGAGTTGATTGCGAGTGGGAAAGTAGCAACGGCGATTGAGTAGTTACGCGACAGATCGGGAGGCAAGGATAGCGACAACGGTAACAAGGGCCCACGTCGCTGTGGCTGTCGTTTGCGTCTGTCTTTGCGCCAACGTATTTGGGCAGGTTGGAACCAGCTGCCAACCAAGCTCGCTTATCGTGAATGTTCTGGATCAGCACGGAATTCCTCTCAGAGGCTTGAATGCGCAAGACTTTAAAGTTACATACCACGGTACAACACTGCGAATTGCCAGTTTGAGCTTTTCGACGGGGCCACGTCGAGTCATCGTCCTGCTAGATACGAGTGGCAGCATGTCCGGTGAAACGAGTAGGGACGAATGGAAGATTGCGAGAGCTGCGGTGCTGGATTTCGTTAAGTCGGCTTTACCGGGGACACAGTTAGCCCTGGTCACCTTTGCCGCAGATGTTCAGGAACGGACCGAACTATCTAAAGATTCGCAGGCAATAACATTGTGGCTAAACTCCAATAGCGGTAATGAGCGCAGCGATCCAAGGGGACCCACGGCCTTACTAGAGTCGGTTCTCAAAGCACTCAGAAAATTGCAACCGATCCAGCCGGGAGACGCGATCTTCGCCGTAACCGACGGCGAAGACAACTCTAGCCGGAAGGAATCAGCACGACGACTTAAGGATGCTTTGCAGGGCATCCGGCTATTTGCATTTCTGTTGGAGGACGAGTTTTATGGGGCAGTAGTAGATATGCGGGCAGAGTTTTTCGAGATGGCCAAGGATTCCGGAGGCTTTACAACCGGACTGAAACAAGCACGAACGGGACCGTTTTCGCACTACGTATATGACGACCGCGCGGAAGCTATCATCAAGGCCTCCGCCCAGATTGTCAATGCTCAGATAAGCGACTACTATTTGCTTTCGCTGGATCCCACAGCCCACCGGTCTACCACCGAAGGGCTTAAGGTAGAAGCAATCGATGAGAATGGGCGAGTCAGAAAGAACGTGACCGTAACCTACCCTCATCACTTGATGCCTTGCGCCTCTAATCAGTGAGACTTGGATCTAAACCATTGCGCAAGGTGCGACTGGCATGCTCATGTTGGCGACGCCGATGCCGTTTTCACCCCACTCCCATCCAGCCCCAACTGCGCCGCGATCCCCTTCATTGCCTCGATGCAGAACGCGATGTGATCTTCTAACTCCACACCCAGATCAGCAGCGCCGTTGACGATGTCGTCGCGGTTCACGCTGCGGGCGAAGGCTTTGTCTTTCATCTTCTTTCGCACTGACTTGGCTTCGACCTCGGCCAGCGATTTCCCGGGTTTCACCAGCGCGGAGGCGGTAATGAATCCCGCCAGTTCATCGCAGGCGAAAAGCGCTTTCTCCATCGCCGAGTCGCGCGTCACCCCGGTGTACTCGGCGTGAGACATGATCGCCCGGCGGATCTCGTCCGACCATCCTCGCTCTTTCAGGATCTCATTGCCCTTGAAAGGATGCTCTTCGCGGCTGGGATACTTCTCGTAGTCGAAGTCGTGTAGCAAGCCGGCCATGCCCCAGAGTTCCTGATCTCCGCCTAGTTTTTGCGCGTAGGCGCGCATGCAGGCCTCGACCGCCAAAGCGTGTTTACGGAGACTTTCGGATTGGGTGAACTCAGTTAGTAAACACCAGGCTTCTTCTCTGCCCTTCATATTTTTCTCGCTTGTCCCCTCAAGAATACCTGCAACTCCCTCAAACCAGCCGAAACTCCCGTCCCCGTGCGCCTTTCAGCAATCGAGGAAGAGTCTTGGTCTTTTGCGAACCCTGCCCAAACTATTTTTCTGCAATCTCCGCAGGTTCGCCGGACCTTCGCCTGCGCTCCCCGGCCTCGGCCACGCCATACCGCAGTTGAACGCTGATTTTACTTGACATCCACAGTGCTGCTGCCTCAGATTACGCCACAGGTCTGGAACCAAGTACCTAGTTTGGTTCGTTTTTCGGTTCCTCCGGGACGCCCGCTCTGGCCCCTCCCAAACCTAATGGCCACCATGCTTGCCCCGGTAGATTCCAGGGAAGTGGTTCGTTGTGATCGTTGCCTGCTGGTCCAATTTCGCACCACCAACAATCTTTGCCGCCGCTGCCACGGTTCGTTGGACGAGGACGAGCCCGAAATAGTTCCGGCTCCTCCCCCGCCGCAGATGATACCAAGCAATGGCCACAGTCGCGGCCACCTGCATCTGGCGACCGCCATCCGGTCCATTCGCCTGGGCAGCGGGCTCAGCCAGCGGCAACTGGCTATGCGCATGTCCGTGCCGCGGACCTACGTATCCAAGATTGAAAACGAGAAAGCCACGCCCACCCTCTCGTCGCTGGAGCGGCTGGCCAAGGCGCTGGAGGTGACCGTGCCCGATCTGCTCAGCGGAGGCGAGCGTAACCGGCAGCAGGAAGTCCGCGAACTGATGCAGGATCCATTCATCGCGGAAATGCTGCCCTTCGTGACCCAACTGAACGGGATGCAGATGTCGAGCATCCTGACCCAAGTACGCGATCTGACGGTGCGGCCAAGAAGAACCGCGTAGGCCGAAGGCCGCGGGCGTCAAACAAGTTTATCCGGGCAACCAGCCAACTAACAGCCGGGATCACCAGATCCCGGCTTTTTTCCGCCTATCGTTCAGGCCACAAACGTTTCGTCGGGAGGAACTGGCAGCGGCTGCGGGAGCCGGTCGGTAACCTCAGCCAGCAACGCCAGCTTCGCCGCCAAAGCCGGAGTCAACGCTCCGCGCTGGTAGCGCCAGCGAAAGTTTCCTGTCTTGACGCTGGGGGTGTTCAGGCGTGCATCACTTCCCAATCCCAGCACATCCTGCAACGGCGCAACCGATAGGCTGGCCGCGGAACCCTGAGCGGCGCGGATCATGGCCCAGTTGATACCGTCCTCGCAGCACCCCAAATAGGCCAGAGCGGACCGCCGCTCGTGGTCGCTGACGCCGCCATTCCACCAGCCCACGGTTGTGTCGTTATCATGGGTGCCGGTGTAGACCGCGCGGTCGGGCGTGAGCCGGTGCGGTAAGTACTGGTGCGCCCCGGAATCGCCGAAACCGAACTGGAGCACTGCCATTCCCGGAATCTTGTGGTTCTCTCGCAGCGCGTGAACATCGGGCGTGATGTAGCCGAGGTCCTCGGCGAAAAAAGGCAGGCTGCCGAGTTCGTCGCGCAGCTTGTTAAAGAACTCGTCGCGGGGACCATCCACCCAGTGGCCGTTGATGGCGGTCTCGTCGGCTGCGGGAATCTCCCAGAATTGCGCAAATCCGCGAAAGTGGTCGAGGCGGATGTAGTCGCAGGTTTGCGTGGCCCAGCGCAGCCGTTGCGCCCACCATTTATAGCCACGCCCCCGCATGGTTTCCCATCGGTACAGCGGATTACCCCAACGCTGGCCGGTGGCGCTGTAGGCATCGGGAGGAACGCCGGCCACCACTTCGGGATCGAGCTTATCATTCAAGCGAAATAGCTCGCGGTTGGCCCACACATCGGCACTCTCGTAGTCCACGAAGATCGCGATATCACCCACAACGCGGACGGATTTCTCGGCGCAATAACGTCGCAGGGCATGCCACTGCTCATAGAAGAAAAACTGCAGAACGCGGCGGATGGTCAGTTCGGAGGCAAGCTCCGCCCGCGCAGCCTCAAGCGCCGCAGGCTGGCGCAGCGCCAGTGTTTCCGGCCAATCCTTCCACAACTTCACGCGGTGGCGAATCTGCAGGGCATCGTAGAGAACAAAATCTTCCAGCCACCAGGAATTTTCGTCGCAGAACCGGTCATAGCGGGAACGCTGCTCACCGTTGGCAGAAGCCAGGAACTTGCCGCACGCTTCGTTCAAGAGCGGGAGTTTGCTCCGGCGAACCTCTTCATAGTCGATGGGCCCGACGGTGTCAGGAAGCCCCTGCAGTTTCGAGTCGGGGATCCAGCCGCGCTCCGCCAGCCGTTCCAGGCTGATGAGCAGCGGATTGCCGGCAAACGCGGAAGTCGAAGAATAAGGAGAATCTCCGTTCGCGGGCGGCCCCAGCGGCAAGACCTGCCACAAACTCTGCCGCCCGGCTGCCAGAAAATCGATGAACTCATACGCCGCCGGGCCGAAGTCTCCAATCCCGCCGCGCGACGGCAGCGAAACCGGGTGGAGCAGGATTCCCGTGGCACGAGGAAATGGCATGTTTAGCTAGAATTCCATCTTCAATTTTCAGGGCTGTGCGGGCAAGAAGATTTGCACTTGCTCACTCGACATTCCAATGGGTTCGGCGCGAAACCAAACTACTGCCAAAGTTGGGAAACTGGTCCTGTCCGTTACGAGCCAGTCCACGTTAAGCCAAATCAGGGACGCTATTCGCCTTCGTCCTCGCCGCCCTGGCGCTTGGTCAGAGATTTCATTTCCTGCTGGTTGATCTTGATCTTGCCGGACTTTTCCATTTGATCGCGGAGATTCGTAACGAACAGACCAAACAGTTCCTGCTGCTTTGTCTGCAGCAACGAATCCCGGATCTGATCTTTCTTGGCGGCGTAGTCACTGTCGCTGGGGCCCTGTTTCTCCAGCACCGCGAGTACCGCTCCGTTGGTGTTGGTATCGATGGGTCCACTGATGTCCCCAGGCTTCAGGGTGAAAGCAACCGATGCGGGCCCCGACATGGCCCCCAGGTCCGGCACCTGGCTGTCAGGCAGTACCAGATCGCTGGTCTTCACCGTGGCCGCAAGTTCTTTCGCCGCCTTCTTCAAATCGTGATCAGACTTCGCGCGATCGGAAAGTTCCTGGGTCTTTTGTGTGAGTAAAGCAGCAGCGCGGGATTCCTTGAACTCGCTTTCCACCCGGGCGCGAATCTCCTCAAAACTTGGCGTCGCGGGCGGCTTGATGGCCAACACCTCGTACACCACGAAACCCTGGGGCAGCGCCAGTTCATCGGGCGGAGACTTTTCCGCAGCATTGAACACTGCCTCCATAAGCTGGGGAGCACTGCCGATCCCCGGCAGAGAGTCGCTGCGATTGATGAAATCGGTGGCGACCACCGTCAACCCCTTCGAGGCTGCGGCTTTGTCCAGACCGCCAGAACGGGCCTGGGAAAGCAGCGCGGTTGCTTGCGCATCGGTGGCCTGGGAAGCCTTTTGCGCCTTGATGACAGGCTCAATCTGGTCCTTGACCTCGTCCAGCGTCTTCGCATGGGCGTCTTGCTTGTCATCTACGTGGAGGATCACAAAGGCATATCCGGCGTTGATCAGGTCGCTGTTCGTGCCTTTCGCGAGCGAGAAGGCGGCCTTGTCCACTTCAGGAACCGGAAAGCCGCCACGCTTTACCCAGCCAATCGAGCCACCGGTCTTGCCGCTGGGATCGTCGGAGTACTTCTTCGCGACATCTTCAAACTTAGCCCCGCCCTTCAGTTGCTGAAGTGCATCTTGCCCCTTCTTTTGGGCAGCTTCGACGCCTTTCGCGTCAACCTTGCCATCGGCACCCGCCAGCGGCGTTTTTATCAGAACCTGCCGAACATTGACCTGCTCTGGCACGCGATATTCGTCACGATGCTGGTCGTAGTACGCCGCAATTTCCTGCTGCGTGACTTGGACCCCGGCCTGGACTCTCGCGGAATCGATCAGTGCGTACCTGATCTTGCGTTTTTCCGGGATGGAATTGGCGTACGAGGCCTTATGCTGCTCGTAGTAAGCCTTCAGCTCAGCCTCGGCCGGGTGAATGGTCTTAAGAATGTCTTCCTTGTTCAGGACCGCATAGTCGAACTTGACCTTGGTGTTGTCCTTCAGGAACTTCTCATGCACTTCGGCATCGCTGACCAGGGCGCTGCCAGCCACCAGGTTGCGAAGCTTTTCCAGCAGGATGTCATCTTTCACGCTCTGCTCGAACAGCGTGACCGTCAGATTCACTTGTTGAAGGCGCTCCTCGTAAGCCGCCTGGCCGATGAACTTGCCTTCGGGGAAAAAGACGGAAGCATAGCGGCCATGCTGCAATTCGTCGCGCACATCGTCGTCAGTCGCGCGCAGCCCCATGCGTCGCGCCTCGGCAATAATGGCGCTGCGGCTGATCAGTTGCTGCGCCGCCTGCGAGGCGAAATACGGCAGCAACATCGCGATCTGTGCCCCTCCTTGCGGAAACTGCTGCTGCACCATCTGCCGCGCTTCACGCTGCACCTCGAGCGCGGTGATGTCGCTTCCTGACACAGTGGCCACGACGCCTTTGGCCGGGGCTCCGGTACCGAACAAGTCAGTGCTGCCAAAGCCCGGAACCAGCGTGATGACCATGAATACGCAGATAATCGTTAACAGGCCGCCAAGAATCACCTTCTTGAGAGGCCCAGGGGTCTGTAGGAATCGAATCATTTCGTGTCACTCCCGGGATAAAGGCAGAAACTTAAATTATAAACTAAAGTATTCTTTGGAGTCGGCGGGATGAGGAGCGGAAATCTGGGCTATTGAAACGAATTAATAAACCTGTTATTCAACGTTGGCAAACAGCTCGATCGTTCTTACCTTCCTGGTTGGGGTCCTGCTTCTTATGAAAAGGCTCGTTTTGCTCGGTTTGTCATGGTTATTAGGCTCGGCGTTCGCCTTCGCTCAGCAACCGGCGACGCGTCCATTGCCACCGACGGTGGTCCTCAAGGACGGCTGGACGCTGCAATCGCTGTACAAGGTCGATTCCCCAGGCGAGGTCGTCTCGACTCTGAAGTTTCGTCCGCAGGGCTGGTACTCCGTCACGGTACCAACCACAGTGGTCGCGGCACTGGTCAAGGCAAAGCATCTCCCCGACCCCTACTTCGGGATGAACCTGCGCAAGCTGCCCGGAATGACCTATCCCATCGGACAAACATTCGTCAGCCTCCCCATGGCCCAGGACAGCCCTTTCCTGGTGCCGTGGTGGTTCCGCAAGGAGTTCGTGATTCCGGCATCGTTTCAAGGGAAGACCGTCTGGTTGAATTTCGGCGGAATCAACTATCGCGCCAACATCTGGCTCAACGGAAAACAGATTGCCAAAGCGGACGACGTCGCCGGGGCTTGGCGCACGTACGAATTCAATGTGACGAACTCCGCCCAGCCGGGCAAAACGAACGTTCTGGCAGTCGAAGTATTTTCGCCAACCGAAAACGATCTGACGGTTAATTTCTGGGACTGGAACCCCGCGCCGCCAGATAAGCAGATGGGAATATTTCGCGACGTCGAGATTTCCAGCAGCGGGCCGGTGGCGCTCCGTTACCCGACGGTGGTTTCGAGAGTCGATTCACCGGGTAATGAAGCCGCACACCTGACCGTCACTGCCCTGCTGAACAACGCGACCCAGCAGCCCGCCCACGGCACGCTACGGGGCAGAATTGAAAATGTCGACGTCGCACAGGAGATTGATCTCGCTCCAGGTGAAACAAAAGATGTAGTCTTCTCTCCCGCCAGTTTCCGCCAGCTCAATCTTGACCATCCTCGGCTGTGGTGGCCGGCGCAAATGGGCAAGCCTGAGCTCTACGAACTCAATCTCGAATTTGAGGTTGACGGGCGAGTCTCCGATCGGGCCGAAACCAGCTTCGGCATCCGCGAGATCACGTCCGAGCTGACTTCCACCGGTGGCCGGGTTTTCTCTGTCAACGGCAAGAAAATCCTCGTTCGCGGCGGCGGCTGGTCCATGGATATGCTGCTCCGCGAAAACAACCAACGCATGTGGGACGAACTCCGCTATGCCCAGGACATGGGGATCAACACCATCCGCCTCGAAGGCATGCTGGAAAACAAAACGTTCTTCGATCTGACCGACCGCCAGGGAATTCTGGTCATGGCAGGATGGGTGTGCTGCTCTCACTGGGAGCACTGGGCGAATTGGAAACCACAGGACTTCGTGATCGCCGAACAGTCGCTGCGCGACCAGATCTATCGCCTGCGCAGCCATCCCAGCCTGATGCTGTGGATGAATGGCAGCGATAACCCGCCGCCGCCGGACGTGGAACAAACGTATTTGAAAGTCGAGCATGACTCGCTATGGCCCAACCCGGTGGTACCTTCAGCCACAGGAAAGGATGCTTCTGCCGTCGGGGTAACTGGCCTGAAGATGAGCGGCCCTTATGACTACGTTCCCCCCGGATATTGGCTACAGGATTCGTTCTCTAACCTGGCTGCTCGCGTGCAATGCAACCCCGACGACACTCCCGGCTGCGGCGGCGGATATGACCTCAATACCGAAACCAGCGCGGGGCCGGCCGTGCCTCCGGTGGAAAGCATTCGCGCCATGCTGCCCAAAGAGCATTGGTGGCCGATTGACGACTGGTGGAACTTCCATGCTGGCGCACACGTGTTCGCGGACATTCACCTCTTTGCCAACGCTTTGAATGCGCGTTACGGCACCGCCGCCGGCTTGGAGGACTTCACCTTCAAGTCACAACTGATGGCCTACGAGGGCGTTCGCGCCATGTACGAGGCCTACAGCCGGAACAAATATGTTTCCACCGGCGTGATTCAGTGGATGCTGAATAACGCCTGGCCATCGACCATCTGGCATTTGTACGACTACTATCTCCGGCCAGGCGGCGGATACTTCGGTGCGAAGAACGCGAATGAAGCGCTGCATCCTCTCTATGGCTACGACGATCACGCAGTTTGGGTGGTGAGCAGCCAGTATGTGGATGCTCGCGGACTCAAACTGACCACCAAGGTTCTGAACCTTGACATGACGGAGAAGTTCTCGCGGGAGACGACGCTTGACGCTCTTGCCGACAGCACCAGCCGGATACTCACATTGCCGGAGATCTCCGGCCTCAGCCCAACGTACTTCGTCGCGCTGCGCCTGCAAGACTCCGGCGGCAAGCTCGTGGGATCGAATTTCTACTGGCTGTCCACCAAACCGGAAACCCTCGATTGGGACAAGTCAAATTGGTACACGACTCCGACTCTTTCCTACGCAGACTTTACCGCGCTCTCCCGGTTGCCCAAAGTGCAGCTAAAGGTCACGAGTCGCACCGAGCGCAAGGGAGAAGAAGCCGTGACTCACGTCGTGGTCGAGAATCCGAGCAAGAGTCTGGCATTCTTCGTGCGACTCAAGGTGGACAAAGGCCTCCACGGGGACGAAATTCTGCCAATATTGTGGGAGGACAACTACATCTCGCTGCTCCCCGGTGAGAGGCGGGAAATCAGCGCCACCTACCGGACGAGTGCCTTGGGTGCTGCCCAACCTCGCATCGAAGTGAGCGGGTGGAATGTGGCTCCCACGGAATAGTTCGTCACTCTTCCGGAGGCAGTTCGAAATCAATCAAATTATCGCGGAAGCCGCGAGTCTTCACCGCGCCGAACGCAATACCCAGTCCCATCCAGATCGCGCCGAAAATCAGAGCTGTGGGACTGAGGTTCACCCACAGTGCGAAACAAATGACGAACCCCAACACCGGCGGCAGCAGATTACTAAGCTTTTTGTTCTCGTCATGCAGATAGTAGCGAACAAAGGCCGCGAGGTTGACCCCCATAAAAGCGATCAGAGCGCCAAAGTTGAGCAAGTTCGCGCCCAGTTCGTAGCCGCTGGTCGCGGTTCCCAGACTGGCGCTGGATCCCCTGGAGAAAAAGCGGGCCAACAGCGACGGAACCGCCGCCACCCATGGCAGAAAAAAAGCCCCAGCCAGCGCCAAAGCGCCCACAAAAAGCACGTTGTTGCGGGGGACGTGCCGCTTGGGATCCACCGCGCCAAAAAAAGACTTGGGCAGGGCGTTGCTGCGCCCCATCCCGTACAGCAGACGCGCAGCGCCCAGTTGCGCCCCCATGCCTGAGCCGAAATTCGCCACCAGCAATGTGAATCCCAGGATGGCAAACATGGGCGCCCATGCCCGTCCAGCTACGAAGGTAAAAGCCGTGTCCATGTTGGGAAACGGTTCGCTGGATGGCCAGATCAGCTGCGCCGCGTACACCTGAATTGCCGACAAAATTCCGATCACCAGGCAAGTCAGGACGGTTGCCAACAAAATATTGCGTCGTGGATTCTCTGCCTCTTCGGACAGGGTCGAGATCCCGTCGAAACCGATGTAGGTGAGAACCGCGATTGATGTTCCGCCCAGCACCGCTTTCGTGTTCCACAACTGCGGATCATAAAAGGGCTGGGTGAAGAAGCCCGCTCCGTCGTGAGGGTGGCCGAAAATGTAACGCGCAGCGGTCACAAAGAAGATGGTGATCACTACGCCCATGCCCGCTGCCAGAGCAGTATTCACGCGCGCCGAGGTCTTGACCCCTTGAACATTCAGGGCGGTGAACACTAGGGCGAAGAACGTCGCCCAAACACCGTAGGAAATTCCAGGTGCGAACACGTGCGCCTGTTGGCTGCACCAGATGATGCAGATCATGGGATTGAGCATATAGTCCATCACCATGCTCCATCCGGTTACGTATCCGAGCGCGGGATTGATTTCCTGCCCAACGTAAGTAAATGCCGAACCAGCGCTGGGATACGCCCGCGCCATGCGGCCATAGCTGATGGCGGTGAACAGCATCGCCACCATCGCAATGAAAATGGTGGTGACCACGTGGCCATGGCCGCGGTCGCGCAGCACGCCGAACACCGACATGGGCGCAACCGGCTGGATGACGATGACGCCGTAAAGGATCAGGTCCCAAAGAGTGAGGGTGCGCCGCAGGCGAACAGGAGCGGGAGTGGTTGCCATCTCGGCGTATTGGATTACGCCTGCGCGAAACTGTCAATATTAAAACGATTTCGCAGGTGCGTATCAGGGCACGACTTCAGTCGTGCCGAACGCGCAGACTCAAGCCGGCCTTCAGGCCCCGCGGTCTACGGATTTGTCCCGTAATCAAACCCATACCCCCGCGGCTCATGCCCCGACATGTACCGCGTGTTGTATTCGAGAAGATACTTCAAGTGTTCGTCATCCAACGGGAACGACTTCCCCGGATACGGATACGTGCCCATATCGCGGAACGGCAATGGATCGACGTGGGTCCAGTCATAAGAATAAAAGTCCATGTCTTTTTCGTATCCGTTGGCCAGGAAGAAATAATCCCGTGCCCATCCGCTCGGCAGCGGCGGCAGGCTGGCGAGATCGAAATCCAGAGCAACTTCTTCTCCCGATCCAAACACAACCAGCCGGTCGTCGAAATCACGCACCAGCGGCAACACGTCGCCGTAGCGTGTGTAATTGCCGGCGGGATGCGTGTAAGGCCCGGTCGCACTCGCCTGTTCATAGATGTACTGCACATTGCCCGGAGGTTTGCCCTCGATCTTCAGCGGAAATCCATGGAAGCGGAGATCAGCGTGGACGAGCGGAACCCAAGTCGTACGGGAATCTTGGCTCTGATCAGCGCGGTCAATCAGAATGTCGTCCCAGTAAACCTGCGCGTTGGTCCAAATTCGGATGCGTTCGGTACCGCGAGGCAATTTGTCGGTCAGATCGGCCGTTATGGTCCGTGGGCCACCGGCAGGAAAACCGAAATCGTCGGCGACACGCGTCCATTTACCATCGGCACCGAGCGCTTTCACGTACGGCGCGACCACAGGAATCCCTGCTTGATTGGCCGCGTACATGGCCGTAGCGCTGTAGTATTCAACCTCACCATGCATCAACAACCACAGCGGGCCTCCGTCGTAGGGCTGGCCCAAGTCGAGTTCCAGGCTATGCAGTTTGGTGAAGCCCTCAAACGGGAGCAGCTCCAAATCGCCGATATAGCGGTGCGCCAGCAGATCCGGCAAGAGATCGTGCCCATGCTCATCCCAGGCGCCGGCAGGAGGGCGCGCGTCCCGGCTGAAGACAATTTTGAAGGGCGGATAAGGCGGGTCGGTGGCGAAATATTCGTTGGGATAGACATCGAACTCGGCGGGATGATCCACTGCGAGAAGCTGCGCCTGATCGAGATACACCGACTCTTCCAGCGGCTCCATGAAACGGAAGCTCAGCTTGCCACCTTTTTCGCGGATCGAGTTGCGATCGATCTTGATGTATTCCGTGGGCCGCGCAATGTTGCGTTGCCCCGGTCGATACCAGTGTCCCAGCGCGCCCGCGCCGATCATGTCCGCGACCAGCGCGTAGTGCGTGCCATCCCAAACGAACAGCGTGGGACAGGATCCGCCACGGCGGTCGATCTCCATAAACTTATGTTCGCGGTCGGCCGCGACTTCGACTTCGTCCTGCAAAACTCCCGTAGGCCAGAGCATGCGGACAACATCAGCCTGCTTCGCCTGGCCAAGTCCGACCGTGAGTTGCAAAGAATTCTGGCCAAGATAACCGGATGACCCTGCGATCTCGAACTTCTGTCGGTTGCCTCCGGCGAATACTTCGACCTTGGTCCCGATCGCGCTCTTGTTGTCGGCTAGGCCAGTGAGATTCAAGCGCAGCCAGTGATTCTGATTGGCGCCTTCATTGCGCAGCAGCACAGCCGGGCCGTGATTCTGGGTGATGAGCAGGTCAGTGGCACCGTCACCGTCGTAGTCAGCAGTGACAATGGCACGAGGATCCTTCAAACCGATTTTGTCGAGCCCGACCTCGGCGGTGATATCTTTGAATCCGTCAGGGCCCAGATTGCGGAAAAGCTTCACCTCGCCCTTGCCCTCAGCCGTCTCGCCGACAGCGACGATATCCACCCAGCCGTCGTTGTCGTAGTCGATCGCGGCGATGCCCCAGGTATGAGACAAATCGGTCCGAGGCAGGCTAGCCCGTTCAAAATCATGGCCAGCGTCGTTTCTCCAAAGAGTCACCCCAGGCTGAGGAGAGCCGGAGAACACAAGGTCCATCCAGCCGTCATGGTCGAAGTCGAGCACGGCGAGACCGAGCGTGAGTTCTGGTTCGGCAACCGGCCAGAAATGATGCGTCAGGAACTTCCCTTCTCGTGGGTTTTCAAACGCCAACGGCGGCTGTACAAATTGTGCGACTACAAGATCGACTGCGCGGTCATTGTTATAGTCAGTGCCCACCGCGGCAGTGCCTCCCACATCGCCCGACAGCCCGGCCGCCGCGGTGACATCGGTAAAAGTTCCATTTCCATTATTGCGCCACAGCACGTTCCATCCGCGAGTGGGTCCTATAGATGAATATCCAGCGGTCATCGGAATGACGCCACTGGTTCGGCTGACATACAGATCCAAATCGCCGTCGTGGTCATAGTCAATGAATGAGAGGCTGTTGTTGAAGCCCTCGCTCCTTATTCCCGCAGCTTCCGTTGCATCTTTGAATGTTCCGTTCTTTTCGTTATGCAGAAGGAGCAGATGGCCAGTGAAACTCACTGCTAAATCAGTAAAACCGTCGTTGTCGTAATCACCAGCCGTACAGCCGATTCCATGGAGCGCGGGGTCAAGTCCAGCCTTCCGCGTCACATCCTCAAATCTGCCATTACCCAGATTGTGATACAGCGACATTCCGCCTTCTTTGCCGTTGTCCGGAAGAAAGATGTCCGGGCGGCCATCATTGTCGTAATCCAGAAAACACGCACCTGGGCCAAGGTTGGAGCCCACCTCATTCCGTTGTGAGGCAGCCGCCTTTGTGGCCAACTCCGCCTTCTCCGTCACATCCACAAACCGCACCTTGATCTGCTTTGGCACTTTCTCTGGTGCTAACGCAGACTCTTCCGCCAGTGAATACTTTCCCTGCTCGCCGTAAGCCAGGCTGATCGGCACGCCCAACTTGTTCTCTTTGATGTACTGGAAGCGCACCAGATGCTCGCGGGCATGGGTCAAATCACCCGACTGCTGATACGCGCGTGACAGCCCAAACTCCGCCGAAGCATGCTGCGGATTCAGCTTCAGTGCAATTTGAAAAGCGTTGATTGCCCGTTCATACTGCTTGCCCTGCACATAGACTGAGCCGAGGAAGTACCACACGTCGGCGTCGTCCCCGATGATATCGAGGACGTGATGGAATGCAATCGTGGCAGCATCCACATCGCCGCTATTCTTGAACAGCAACCCGAGGTTGTACCAGGCGTGGGGATCGTTGGGATTCTGCCTCACCGCCTCCTCCAGCAGCGGCCGAGCGGCATCGACCTTGCCCAGATTCAGCAACGCAATCCCTTGATTGAGCCTCGCAATCTGGAGCTTCGGATCGAGCGCGGCAGCATCCGCGAAGGCTGCGAGTGCCTTTTCGAAAAGTTGCTGATTCATGTAGGCAGCGCCGAGGTTGTTCAGGTGCGCTGCCTGGGCTGGTGTGGCGTCCGCACGCTTCTGCGGAGAGGCAACAGACACTAGCGTGCACGCTGCCAGGATTCCGGCAAGAGAGATTGCAATTCGTGGCGTCATGCGAGAACCAGTTAACCACAGAGGCCACAGAGGAGCACAGAGGTTTCTAGCGCTACTTCCTCTGTGATCCCCTGTGCCCTCTGTGGTTATCGCTTTTTGACAGCAGGCAGCGAGTAAGGCCGCCGGGCCACGATTCCCTTCCCCTCTTGAATCGTGATGGTCTGACCTGCGGCCACGTCTGCCAGCTTGTCGATCTGCCCACTGGGCCATTGCACTTCGACTGCGTCAGCTTGGTCTGCTGCCCCGAGTCCGAACGTTAGCACCAGTTCGCTCTGTGACAGATAACTCGAGCCACTATGCACCATCTGCCATTGCACATCTTTCTTCTGGCCAACCGCCCCAGAAGTCACGCGCACCGCCCCGCCGATGCCATCGCGATTCGACTTGGTCCCAACCAGCTTCACCCGCAAACTGTGATTGCTGCCGTCTTCGTTGTGAAACAAGTATGCAGGACCGCCGTTGGTAGTAAGCAAAACATCCAGCGAGCCGTCGTTGTCAATGTCAGCATAAGCCGCGCCGCGTGCGACTTTGGGACTGGCAAATGCCGCTCCGAGTGCTTCTGTTACTTCCTCAAACTTCCCTCCGCCAAGATTGCGAAACACATGCGGCGGCTCGGCATACTTGACTCGCTTTTGCACGCGTTCGATCTGCTCTTCAATATTGCCGTCGGCAACAAAAATATCGGGCCAGCCGTCATTGTCGTAATCGAAAAAGAAGCAGCCGAATCCCAGCGTGATCAGCGTAGCGCGACCTACTTCTGACCGTGGCGCTTCGTCGACAAACAAGCCGTTGCCTTCGTTGTGATAAAGCGACAGCATCTGGTTCGCGAAATTGCTGATGATGATGCTCGGGCGGCCGGAGCGATCGTAGTCCGCAGCATCGACGCCCATGCCGGCACGGGCTACGCCGTCTTCGCTGAAGCCAACGCCCGCTTCAATTCCCTTTTCTGCGAATGTTCCGTCGCGCTGGTTGAGATAGAGCTTGTTGGGCTGAGTGTCGTTGGCCAGCAGAATATCCGGCCAGCCGTCGCCGTTGTAATCTAGAATTGCGACGCCTAGGCTCTTGGAAGTCGAATCGTAGAACTTTGCCTCCTCGGTGGCGTCTTCGAATTTTCCATTGCCCAGGTTGTGCCACAACCGAGCCGAGCTTCCCTTATAGGATTCCGGTGTGCAATAGGATTTGTGAACCCCATCGAGCGTGCAGTAGAGATCACTTTTCTCCGACCACTGCACGTAGTTTGCGACCACGAGGTCGAGCTTGCCGTCGCGATCGTAATCCAGCCAGGCAGCGCTCGTGGAGAACCCCTTCGGCCCCCACAATCCGGCGGCTTTGGTAACGTCGGTAAAAGTGCCGTTGCCGTTGTTGTGAAACAGGCGGCTCTGACCGACAGCAGTGATAAAAAGATCGTCATAGCCATCGTTGTCGTAGTCGCCCACGGCGACGCCCAGACCGTACATCGGAACCGCCAGCCCAGCCTTCTGAGTGACATCGGTGAACGTGCCATCGTGGTTGTTGTGATAGAGCTTGAGCGTCGCCGCACCGGACTTCGCGCCAGACTTGGGATGTGCGGGCCAATCTTCACCATTTACTAATACGATGTCAGGCCAGCCGTCGTTGTCGTAGTCGATGAACGCGCATCCCGGCCCCATAGTTTCGGGAAGATACTTCTTCCCAAATGCGCCATTATTGTGGATGAAACGAATGCCGGCTTTTGCAGTAATGTCGCGAAATTGGATGGACTGGGAGTGCGCAGAACTGCCGAGCACCACTGCCCATATGAACGCGACGGACCACCGCATTACTTTGCCCCCCCCGCGGCCACATGAAAATCATCTGCGACCGGCAACGGCACCGACACATGCTCATGAATTGCCTGGCGCTCGTTGTTGTCCTCGGGATTGAGTTGGCGGTACGGGCCAGTAATGGCTTGAGCTGCCTCGTCCGCCTTGAAGCGAAGGTAGCGAATCTGGTGCTCATGCGCCCGTGCTTCGGCCCCCAGGCCGCTGTAGCAGAGCATCAGGTTGTAGTGTGCCTGCAAGTCTTCGGGATCGATGGCCAGAACGCTTTGCAGCACTGCCACGGCTTCTCCATATTTGCGTTGCAGGAAAAGAATGTGGCCTAGATCATTCAACGCAACACGGTCACGAGGATATTGGGCCAGGACCTCGCGCAACTGCTGAGCCGCCTCGTCGTAACGTCCCTCGCTGCGCAGAACCTTGGCATAGAAGAAGTGGGCACGGGCCAAATACGGGCTCATCGATAAGGCTTTCTTCAGCACAGTCCCGGCACGATCCATATCGCCTTCCTGCACCGCCACTCGGCCGAGGTTGACCCAGTCGTCGGGATTAGCGGAATCTACTTCGGTTGTTTTCTCAAACGCCGCCCGGGCCGCTTTGAGATCACCCTGCAAGAAAAGCCCAATGCCGTAGTCGTTCCAGCGTTGCCAGTCAGCGGCTCGCAAGACTGTCTTAGCCTCGGGCGTCGGTGCGTTGTGCGGCGTGACACTCAGAGTAACTTCATCCTCGGCAATAATCACAATCGGCAAATCCGGGATTTTCTCTTCCTTGGCTGACACCCCCCGCTGCGAACCCGTAAACGCAAACTTGCGATCATCGTAGTCAGCCGTGACTTCGCCCGCCGCCTCCGGAACTCCGGCAAAAGAGAACTGAGTGTTCCACCACGAGAACTTGCGGTAACAAAGGCGTGCGTGGAGCGTGACTTTGTCCCCAGCGTTCTGCGGAATCTGAAGGCGATAGTGGACTGTGTCGGCGGCTCCCGGAGGGATCAAACGAACATAGACAACGGTACGTGTAGCCCAGGCGTTGCGTTTATTGATGCGGTTGCCGTGGGCGTCGAGTTGCAGCGAACGATAGAAATGCGCACCCTTCTCGACCGGGCCCCTGCCGCCGTCCTCGACCATGCCGCTCCAGAATATGGTCTGGCCTTTGTCATCCGTGGCTTTCAGTTCAAGCCAGGTATCGTAGGCATCGACGGTGCCGCCGGGGAAGAAGTGCCCAACCTTCTTTATGCGCACAACCACGTCCACGCGCACGGTGTCTCCCCGGCGAACCGCTGCTTGCACCCGATTCAAGGGGGCAGTTAGAGGAGGGACGTCACCTTCACCGGCCGGTGCAACTTTGGTCTCGGCTTCTTCCCCCACAGCAAAATTCGTGGACAACTCAGGCTGGCTGGAAACGCCGGGTTGTGGAGTACCCGGCTCGCGCGAGAGTGCAAATATATCCACGCTCAGGATATCGTTCTTCAGGAAATCTTCGGTGGCTTTGAGTTGCTCGGCGTCCTCGTTCGCAGTCGGCAAAGCCGTGTTTGCTCCGGGAAAGCGATGCGAGTGAACCAACCCGCCGGTGTTCCCGAGATCCGAAGATCGCGTAAGCGGCATGTGGCAATCCGCGCACTGTGACGGCTGTTGGGGATAATAAAACGACCGCGCACCCTGACCTGAAACCCCACTCGCCTGCCAGTTGTCGTATTCATTGAAGCCGCGAACCCAGCGGTAGTGGTTCACCGGAACATCCAGATGAACTTTGTGACAAGTGGAGCAGAACTCAGCCGTTTGCTCTCGCATGAACGGCTTGAGAAATACCCGCCGGTGCGGCTCAGGATTCAGCTTCACCAGGAAATCGTGGAAAAAGCGGGCGAGTGGATTCGTGTCTGCCGCCATTTCATGCAGCTTGGGATACTCCAGATAAAAGTCACCTTGCCCCATGGTGCTTTTCACCGCGGCGATGGAGTGGCACATCATGCAGCCAAGTCCAGCCTGAGATTCCGGACGATGGACAATCTGCTTGATGGGCGTATCCATCAAGCCGCTGTAAAGCACAGCAGGATCGTGGCATCCACCGCACCATTTCGAGGGCCGCGTGCCCACCGTGTCCTGCATATACTCGATGCTCTTGCGGTACCACTGATTGTTGAACGACGAAAAATGATGCGCCGAACTGAACCACTGGTTGTAGATGTCCTCGTGACATCGCTTGCACGACTCCGATTCCATAAAGAACTTGCTGGGAATCTTCTGCCCGCCGAAAACCTGCGCGGAACTGGGAAAGAATGGTCCGCTGGGGCCGTCGCCCTCCCCGTCCATGCTGGCGGGAGGCATGGCGGGATTCGCGATGCGCGCTTGATGGCGCCAGCGTGACTCTCGCAGATAGCGAGCACCTGCGACGAGCAGCCCGATTAGAACCAAGGAGGTCGCGTAACGAAAGAGCGTTCGCCAGAATCCCCGGGCCAACCACCCGCGGGATCCGGCCCACTTAGCAACCAGAACCCCCAGCCCTGCCAGCGACAAGGCAATGTGCACATACATCCGGGGCCATTCGGTCCGCGCCGTGCCGGTCTTGATCAGAACCAGTCCTGCGAGCGCGCCCCCTCCGAGTAGAATCCAGCCCAAGCGGGAAGGAGGACTTAAACTTCGCAACTGGAGAGCAAGAAATACCAGCAAGAAAAATGTCGCGGCAACGCCACCCAACGCATGCAGCAGAACGACCCCGGCATAGAAGATGTTAGGCTGAGGAAACGCGTAGAGGTAAGCGGCCGAGACGGTCAAGAATGCGAGCAGCCAAATGAGGGCATGGCCCTGAGTCAATTTCCGAAACCGTGGTTCCTCTGTCATTTCGTGAAACGATTCAATGGAGTTCGGTGCGCACAGTATAAACGGAGAAGAACCCAGGATCGGCGGGAGGCGGGACCTAATCGCGTCCTAGATGGAAACCAACGAACGGGAGCGCCGCGACTTTCGCGGCGGCAGAAGAACGCGCACCGCGTCCTTCCTCTTAGCATGGCGGCTGGCGAACCATTGGCGGAGACATTTCTGCGACGCTGGTGTAAGGCGAGAGAAGAATAAGCCTGCGCGCCCAGTCTCGTCCGCCCATATAACTTCGCCGATGGCGTGCACAGTCTGCGCCGTGCCGGGCAGAACGAAACGCAGCGGTACACTCTGGGCCTGGGACAAGGGTTCGGGCGCCTGCAATGCCAACCCCTGTTCGCTGAGGTCGCGCAGCAAGGCCGGCACCGTTGCGCCCGCCAGTTGCAGATGCACCAGTGCTTTTACGTTGTCGCGGGGCGAGCGCCGTCGGTCGCGGCGCATGAATTGTTTCGCGTCCCACAAAGACTGGGCCACGTCCCCGGTTTTCAGCGGCTTGTACAAAACGAATTTGATTCCAGCCTGAAACGCTCCGCTGACCGGTCCCAGTTGGGTGACCAGCGCCACCACTAACGGTGGCTGCTCAGAGCGGGCGAGGCGAATCATCTGGGCAACTTGGGCAGCGCCGGGCTGATCGAAATCCAGAACGATGGCCGAGTATTGGCACTTCATCAGCGGTCCCATAGCACGCGCACATGAAGGACAAACTTCCGCCCCGATGTCGAGCTTCGCAAGTGCCGTGGTAAGGCAGCTCAGACTGGCCGCATCCTGCGAGATCAGCAACGAGTTCAGCTTCATCGGGCTAGCCTATGCGGCAGGTTTCATCCCGCAAAGTAACAGCTGTAATCTTCCTGCGGTTACTCGAGAATCGCATTTCCCGATATGGACCGCAACGCATTTTGGACCTCCGGGTTGAAGTCGGGAAGCCCCTTGCGAGGTAGAAAACGCTCCCCACAATCGCCGCCTAAGCATCATAGATACACTGAGATAGCACGCTCCGCAGCGGGCCGGGTTCTTTCGTAACCTGCCCACCGGACCTGCTCCGCCATATTCTGGGGATAGCATGGCCAAGTCTGTTCACCCAAAGAAGATCAACCGGGCGCCCCGCGTGAAGCTCGGGGGCACAGTGTTATTTCTGGCACGCCTCGAAAACGGCCGCCAACTCCGAGGCAAGCTGCATCAACTTTCCACCACCGGCGGTCTTCTGCAGTTGGAGAAACCTCTGGACGAAGGCATCAAGGTGGAAGTGATTTTTCACGTTGGGAACAGTACCGTCCGCAGCCAGGCGCGAGTGCTATTTCCCATGTGGGCCACGCAGGGCTACCTGCAACCGTTCGAGTTTGACCAGCTCAATGAGTCGGAGCGCTCCTCACTGCAAGCGAATCTGCAAAAAATGTTGATGGGCTCGGCTGCCACCGCTGCTCCCGCGTTCGATGAAAACACGGAAGAAGCCGCGTCGGTTCCGGATTCCACTCCCGCGTCGTAAGCCTCAACTTTCTCCGCTGTCCCACCCGGCATCTCCATTCCGATAAAATGTATTGCATTGTCAGCGATAGGAGGCGGCCATGGCCCATCAACATCCCCCTCGTTTTCTGCGCATTGTCGACGATGCTAGAAAGCGCGTCCGCGAGACCACGGTGGACGAGGTAAAGTCGAAGCTCGACAAAGGTGACAAGTTCCTGCTGATTGATGTCCGGGAAGACAGCGAATACGCCAAAGATCACCTGCCGGGCGCGATTCATCTGGGCAAAGGAATCATTGAGCGTGACATCGAGGAACGAGTTCCCGACCTCGACACGCCCATGATCCTATATTGCGGCGGCGGCTTCCGCTCCGCCCTGGCCGCGGATAACCTTCAGAAAATGGGTTACACCCAGGTAATTTCAATGGACGGTGGCATTCGCGGATGGCGCGAAAAAGGATTCCCGCTGATTAAGCCCTAATAGGGTCAACTTTCCAGGCCTTGAATGTTCTAAAAGTACTTCGGTAACTTGATGACCCCGCCACAACAGGTCACGATAGTGACATTGCACCCGGAGATTACTCCGGGTTGGGCATGGGCTTAAGACCTTATGGCGGGAAAAGTGAATTCGACTTCGGGAGCGGCAGCCGCGCCGGCACGAGCCAGCAAGTCTGCTGTGGAATCTGCGCTGGGACAGGCTGACACTCCGGAACAATTCCGCACTGCGGTGTCGAAGTTCTTCGGCGTGCGCCCCAACGAAGTCGCTCTGTTGCGCTTGGAAAAAGGGCTGCTGAAATTCGTCTTTCCCGACCAGTTGAAAACTGCCGGGTCGATTCCAGTTTCCAGTTCGTCCTCGGTGGCTGCGCATACTGCGTCCACCAAGAAAACAGAACTATTCAACACTTTCGCCAAAGTTAAGCACGCCCGGGTGTTCGAAACCGTGCGGCTGGGCACCACCGAGGAAAGCGACCACTCCGAGCAGACCTCCATCCAGAAACTGATGTCGGCGCCAATCCTTAACCCTCAGAAGAAAGTCTTAGGCGTAATTCAGATTTGCCGCAAAGGATTTGATCTGGCCACGTCCGGCCCGGATTTCACGCTCGACGACTTGCAGCAATTGGAAGGCGCCGCCCGAGTCGCAGCCAATCTAAGCTTTCTGCAAGAAGCCTCCGGCAAGTAGGGGCTCTCACCTTTCGGCCTCTAGAGGCCATCTCTCACAAACGCTTCAATGGAACACCGCATCCGGGATTCAGGAATGCCAGTGTCGAGAATCGGCCCGTTGAGATTCGTCAGGCGCCGGGGCATGGAGTTCGCGCTCGGACAAAAGCACGGCATTGTATGAATATTAGGCAGGCCTCTCGCCACTATGTCGTTCATTCGCAACGATCCACCATGAGCTGAATTTTATTCTTGACACCTTTAGGGGCGAGGGCCACACTGGCTGCGCCAGATCGGTTAAAGCATTCGCTTCGTCCCACAGTGCTGGTCGATCTTCCATTCTCTCCACTCATAGACGACGTTCTCACGCTAGCCGTTTATTTCTGGACCGCCCCAGGGGAGTAGAAAGTCATGAAAGCTCGAATCGCCCCGTTCGCAAATCTTTCCGCCGTGGAGGCATCCAAAATGTTCCGTTTCGTCCGTTCCTTCTCTCTGCTGTTCCTAGCTGGATCTCTGGTGTTGCTGACTTCTAGCGCCGAGGCGCAAGACGTGACAACTTGGCACTACGACAACAACCGCACCGGCTGGCAGCAGAACGAAACGACGCTCACACCGTCCACCGTGCTCGCTGGCTTCGGCAAGGTTTTCCAGTACACCGTATTAGGCGCGGTTTTTGCGCAGCCGCTTGCGCTAAGCGCTGCGACCGGCATGAGCGGCTGTGGTACATGCGACGTGGTTTTCATTGCGACCGAAGAGGATAAGCTGTACGCGTTCAACGCAGCCTCGAACACGCAGCTTTGGAGCACAGATCTCGCCGCCAACGCCGGTGGCACCTACGTCGATTGCTCCATGCGCATGACCCCGCCTTGCACTAAAGGCGTGGTGATCTTCCCCAACATTGGGGTCACTGGAACGCCAGTCATCGATAGGACCGGAGGTATTCTCTACGTGGTATCGTTTGTTCTGCTCGACTTCTATCCTGGCGATGTGCAATATTTCTTGCACGCAATTAACTACAAGACGGGAGCCGAGATGTCGGGCAGCCCATATCTTATTCACCCCACGGCCTCGGGCCAGGCGCCCACCGTCAAATGCACCTCCACGACGGGCAACGGAACACTCACTTTCGATGCGTCAGAGCACTTTCAGCGGGCCGGCCTGCTGTTACTGCCCAGTGGCAACCTTGACGTGGTCTATGTTGCGTTCGCCCCCGCCGACAGCGAAGTGGAGAATGGTTGGCTCGTTAGTTACACCTATAACGTGACCGGCGGATTCTTTACTACGCCGGCCCCGACGGCGACCCTCAATGTCACTCCGCACGGCAGTGGCGGAGGAATATGGATGGATAGTGCCGGACTGGCGTCCGATTCGACCTCCATTTTCGTGTCTATTGCCAATGGCAGCTACGGAGCGCCCGGCACCGACTTCAACTTCGGCGATAGCTTGCTCAAGCTGAATGCCTCGACCCTAGCGGCCCCGACCGCCACGACCGATTACTTCACGCCCGCTGACGTTTTCAGTTTCGCCAGCAATGTCGGTCGCTGCATCCAAGACGAGGATCTTGGCTCGGGAGGAGTTTTGCTCTTTCCGGACTCTTTCATAACGGGGCTCCCCCGTCTTATGGTGACCGCCGACAAGGAATCGAAGCTTTACGTGCTGAATCGCGACAACCTGACGGGTTTTAACTCATTAGGCGACCTCATCGTTCAGGAGCTCCAGACGCCGCTGCTGCCGAACGGGCAGGTGGAACTGGGACAGGGCTACTGGAGCACTCCGGCCTACTGGGAATGGATCAGCGGGAGCACAACTAAACGAGCGATTTACTACTCGGTAGACGCTACAGTGGCGGACCCTCAAGCAAATAACCCTCCCCTCCCGATGAATATGTACGTGCTAACCACGGTGGTAAGTCCTGGACCAGTTCCGAGCATCCCGAGCTACTCAACCGACACCGCATTCTGCGGGCACGGCGGCAAGCCTTCGGTTTCCTCCGCCACTACAAACTCGTATACTGGAGTCGCGAATACGGGAATCGCGTGGGCGATTGAGGACAATAACACCAGCAACCCGCTCAACCACAACTGTAGTGGTATCTTTGGATCGGCCATTTTGCACGCATACAACGCAACCAACCTTCAGGATCTTTACAGCAGTCCCATAATCGGGGCTACCGGTACTCCCGCAACGTTCGCTACTCCCGTCGTGTTCAAGAGTAGAGTGTATATGGGGACTAGAAGCGAGGTAGACGTGTTCGGGCTTTGTGGACAGCCAGGCTATCCCAACTGCGCGAACTAGGAGAAGAAGATGAAAACCGTAGTCCGAATTTTGATAGTGACTGCAGTCGCCTGCCTATTCGGAGGCATTGCTCAGGGTCAGTCCGGTCACCACCGGCACCAGGAATTCCGGTCCTTTGTTCCAAGCGCACCTGCGCCAGCGAATAGTGAACCGATCACCTGCTCGCCCGCGCCCTGCGTATTACCACCGACGCAAGCTTCTGAAGGGGGCGCTGAGGTGATCGATGCGCCTATCGCCGCTGATCCGCTAAATCCTAGGCACCTGTTGCTCGGCAGCCTAGATTTCAATTGTGGTCCTTCGACCTTCTCTGTGTTTCATTATTCGCAAGACGGGGGCGCAACTTGGGGTGTGCACTGCATGCCCGTGATCAACACTCCGCAACGCCAATACATACCCGGATTCGAGCCAATGGTTGGCTATGATTCGAATGGTGTCGCCTACATCGGCGACGAGTATGCCGATAACGCGGGCCAGCGATATGGTTTGGTCGCGCTTGAAAAATCCAGCGACGGGTTCAACTGGAGCAACCCAGGGATTGCTCTCGGTGGCCCCAACAACCACAGCCTGTTCTTTTATTCCGCGTTAGCGGTCGATGCGAGTGCGCACAGTCCGTATGCTAACAACCTCTATGTTTCAGCCGTGGTCCTGAACGAGCCCCGCCAAAGCAAGAACCAGATAGTTGTCTCTCACTCCAGTGACGGCGGTACCAGTTGGAAGACCGTGAACGTGGCACCAGTGCAGATCTCGCCCGCCGAAGACAACTTTACCGCCCTAGCCATCGGCAAGAATGGAACCGTGTACCTCACCTGGCTGTATTGCCCTGGTAGCGGGTCGGATGCGGGCTGCAACAACAGCCAAGCCTATGTAGTGTTCTCGAAGTCAGCCGATGGCGGCAATACGTGGTCCACCCCGAGCTTAATGACGATAGTGACGATGCCCCTTGATTGGACCTTGCCGAATACCAAGGTTTCAGTAAACAACTATCCTGCGATCAGCGTGGATAACAGCGACGGACCTTACGCGGGGAATCTGTACGTGGTGATGTACAACTGGACTGGCACATATCTGCGGGTACAGGTCATCCATTCCACCGATGGGGGCAGCACTTGGTCCAAGCCCGTGCCGGTAGCCCCGGCGAGTGCCAATCACGACCAGTTCTTCCCTTGGCTGTCTGTTAGTCCGATGGGGCTGGTCGGAGTAAGCTGGCTCGACCGCCGCAACGATCCCGCCAATGTCAATTACCAGGCATTCGCTGCCATCTCCACCGATGGTGGCCAGAGCTTTCGCTCGAATGTGCAACTCACCACCGCATTCTCCAACCCCAACGACAACAACGGGAGTATGGGAAGCTACACCGGAAACACCTGGGCCGGTCCGGACTTCATCGCTGCGTGGATGGACGACAGCAACAGCCAGTACCTGCAAGACGTAGTCGGCGGCATCCGCCTGCACTGAGTTTAGAAAGGAGAAAGATATGGAATGGACCACACCACAATTTGAAGAGATCACTTTGAACTGCGAAATCAATTCATACGCCAGCGCCGAGATGTAGCACGACGACCTTGGGTGGGCATCACCCTCCGCTCACCTGCCGCGCCCACTGCATCGCTTCCCAGTATTTCTCTGCCACTTCGCTTTCGCTGAGGTGCAACTGGCCAGCCAGCTCATGCGCGGTTTCCCACTGGCCAGACTCCTGCGCGATCATCAGTTGATAAAACGGACGCAACCGGCTGGGCCCGCCCAGCAACACCGCCTTGCTCTCCTGGTCCACGGGAACGTTCTCCAGCACGCGTGCCATCGGAATCTCGAGAATCGCATCCATCACCGACAACAGCCCCATCAGGAACAAGTCTGACTCCCCGGCTCCCACCGTAGGGGAGAGTAGTTCACAGAACCGCCCTCGCACCAGAGCCGAGAGCACCAGGTCGCTCGATTTGTTCTGTCCCGCCCCGAGCGTCGCCACCAGCCGGATCCACCGCCGCACTTCCCGCTCGCCCAACAGCGAAAGCGCGTGCCGGATAGAATGAATTTCCTGGCCGAATCCAAAAGCCGCCGAGTTCAAGTATCGCAAGAGACGGTAACAGAGCGACGCCTCACCTTTGATCACTTGCTCCACTTCGCGAATGTCCAACTCAGGCCGTGCCACCGCCTGCCACATGCGCAGGTAATTGAGCTGATTGGCCGGGATCTCATGCGTGCTCAGCATTTCCGGCCGGCGAAAGAAGTATCCCTGGAAATAAACAAACCCGGCTTTCTTCGCCGCCAGGAATTCTTCCCGCGTTTCCACCTTCTCCGCCAGCATGCGGCAGCGCCAGGGGCCATGCCGTTTCACCAACGCCGCCGCCTGCTCCGGCGGCGTGGTTCTCAAGTCAACCTTAATAATGTCCGCCAGATCGGTGAGCGATTCCCGAGGATCGTCCATTCCAAAATCATCCAGCGCGATCTGGTATCCGCCTTCCTTCAACCGCTGGCAGGCTGCTCTGACTACATCATCCGGCGGAATGCTTTCCAGAATCTCCACCACTGTTTGGGACGAGGGCAGCAGAGTGATGTAGTCTTTGAGCAGCACGTCACGGGTGACGTTGATGAAGGCCCGTCGCCCGTCACACAAGACATCCAGCCCCATCAGCAGGGACGTACTCAACGTACTGCGTGAAGCCGCGTCCGGATCCGGGTTGCGAAAGTAATCTTCCACGCCGTCCCGAAACGGCAGTTCATAGCCAAAGACTTTTTCATCGCTGGTCAGGATCGGCTGGCGCGCCACGAATCGGGTATTCGGTCTAGGCGCAGGAGAGGATGCGGGAGTAGCCACGCTGTAAATATCGGCAGCCGCGGCAGAAAGATTAGAAGCGCTACCGAAACGCCTTAGTTCTCCGTCACCGCCGGAGTACTGGGCTGCGCCGGCCGCGCCCGCGGCGCTTTAGTAGCAGGCGGCGCCGGCGCAACTGGCCGCACCTCCGCCACCGACGACCCCTTGCGAATCTCAATGGTTCCGTGTTCGTTGGTCACCACTACATGGGGACCACCCCCGCCGACCGTTCCCGTCGCCGTCGCCTGATCTTCCCGGTTGTCCACCTTCAACCCATCAAAGTCGGTTTCCACGTCACCGCCGCGCGATCGCGCATCCACCTGGAACCCGGCCTTGTCAGGAACATAAATCTGCACGTCCCCTTTGCGGTTTTCGAGCTGCACGCTGCCCAGCTTGCTCATGTGCAGTTCGACCGTACCGTCCTCATCCTGCAAGCGCACGTCGCCGGCGACGCCGGTCAGGCGAACGTCCTTGGCGCGGGTACTCAAACGCACCGGGCCAACCACGTCCGAAGCTGACAGATCCCCCGAATCCAAATCCAGGTCGCCATTCAGCCGGAAGAATTGCAGATCGGTACGCGAAGAGTGAAAAGTCACGCCTTGCGCCAGCCGCGACAGCTTCACGCTCTCCATAAACTCGCCATCCAGCCGGACCGCACCCTTGACGTCTTCCACGGAAACATCATTGGCGCGCCCCTCCAGCGAAACATCGGACGAAATCTGCGATACCCGCGCCGAGCTGCGTTCCAGAGTCAGGCTGACTTTCCCGTTGATGTCAGTCGCGGTCACATCATTGTGCTGCGCCGAAATCTGCACTTCGCCGTCCCGGCCCACGACGCTGACATCACCGTTGCGTGTCGAAATCGTCACCGCAGCCTTGCGCGGAATCTGGATGTCGAGATCGGTCGCGATGCCATGATCCCCCGCCGCTTGATTGTTGGCATTGAGCGTTACGACCCCTCCGCTCACGCTGATTGTCGGTTTAGTTCCCGCGTTCCATTTGTCAGCGTCACCCGCGTTATCCGCGTTGATCCGCTTGTGCACCGAAACATGAATCTGGTCGTCGTTCCCGACGCTGACGTTGACCGCTCCCCTGATGTCATTCACATGCAGAGCGCTGCCTGCGGGGAAAGCCTCCGCCAGCCGGTCCTCGTAGGTATACTTCTGCCCAAACAGTGTGAAGTCGCTGTCGTCAATGTCGATCTGATCGCGCAACTCTCCCCAGTTGAAGCGCGACGCCTGCGTCGCCAGCAATCCAAAAAATACCACCAGGATGATCAGAAAAACTCCGCCCGCGCCAATCCCCGAAGCCCGCACACCTTCCCGCTGCGCTGCCTGATACTCAATCAGCTTGATGATGCCGGCCACAATCAGAATCACCGGCCAGTAATGCGCAAACCAGTGCGCCAGATTTCCCCAGTTGAGCACTCCCATCGTGCCCAGCAGAAAGATGCCGCCTATCGCGATCAGAACGATCGGGCCCGACAACGAACGCCGATGCCGAATCGGAGGAACTTGCGTTGGGCTAGCCATTGTGCACCTCACTCACCGGCGGCTGAACCTCACTGCTACCCGCGCCGGTAGAACCCGGCATCGAAGGCGGAGGCGCCGTCGGTCCCTGCCGCTCCAGCAACTTGGTGACCCCAATCGCCAGCAGCAAGATCGGCCAGGTACGGTGCCAGCGCGGACCGCCCATGTCCTCGATCAGCGAAAGCACTCCCAGCGTCACCAGCACCACCGGCCCGGTCAATCCGCGCATCCGGTCTCTGTAACTGTAGATTCGATTGGAGTGAATCCATCCCCAGCGCTTGGCGAACAGCCAAAGTCCCAGCGCGATCGCCAAGAACGGCGCAATTCGGCCTACGCTGAACTCAAACACACCCATGTTTTGCAACAGGAAGAGTATGCCGAGCCCAATCAGCACCACGGCAGCCACTGGAATCTTGGCGGCATCCACTTTCTCTCCCGCGCCGAATGCCTGGCCCAGTCCCAGCGGATCAGGCGCAGGCTGACCGGCCGAGACTGCATGCGCCGTCCGCACTGCATCGATGATCTGCCATACATAGAAGAACGCAATGCCAATTCCGAAAAGCCAATCCAGGCTGTCCGAGTTGCTCGCGCCATAAACCAATCCAAAGAAAATCAGCAAATGAGCCAGGCCCTTGGCATACTGGCCGCAGTAAACTGCGCCCACGCCGAAAGGAAAGAATCCGGCCAGAATGCCAGCCACAGCCGGATTCGGCCCGGAACTCGGCGTCACTGGCGCCGAAGAAACCACTCCCGGCAACGTCGGAGTGATGGTTGGCTGCACTCCTGCTAACCGGTCAGCCAGACAGTTCTCGCAATAGATCACGCCTTTCACATCACGCGTGCAGGATGCGCACAACGGTTTTCCGCAAGTGCGGCAATAAGCCACTGCGGCAATATCGGGGTGGTTGGCGCAATTCATGAAATCCTCCTGAGTGTGGCCAGATTTGCGAACTCCACTACAGGCGGGTTATCAGAAAGACCGGCCAGCATTACCTGGCGCTCTCCCTGACTGTAGTTGCGTTGCTGCTTTTCATCGGGTTGTCCACTGGTATTGTCGTTCTTTGGGTTGTCCTTTTTCTGCGGAGCGGGTTCCGCAGGCGTGGTAGCGCGTTTGAATTCGCGCACACGCGATTCAATTTCATACACAAACCGGATGTTCTCGTAGTACTTCACCACCCGGCCGCTGGTCTCATAGTACGTCCTCTTAATCGCGCTCGGTCGTAGGTCAGCATGACGAACATCGCTCAACTTCACTCCAGCCAGGCTGAGCGAAATCGAGAGCGAGAAGAATGCCATTCCGAATGACATCGCAAAACGCGGCTGCCGGGCGACGTTGGCCACCGGACTGACCACCATCCGGCCCCATTCCGCCATCCGCTCAAACCACGACGCCCGAACCGGAACCGTCGCCGCACCGCGCATGCGCGCCGTATCGATGCCAACGGTCGCAGCCAGAATATTGTGCATCAGCATGGCCGGAGGCTCGACTTCCACCAGCTGTTCCAGCCAGTGCTTGCCGATCTCCGCCTCTGCCAGCAACGGCCCGCACACTGCGCAAGTCTTGCCGTGGGCCAAAAAGGCTTCCGCCTTGGGCCCAGTCAGCATCTTGTCGATGGCGTCGCTGAGCAACGCATCAAACTCGTTGCACTGCATATCGTTATGGGATTCCGCTGCCATTACATCACCTGTTTATATGTACGTTGGAGCAGGCGTGCAAGTTCCGCTCGCCCGCGGTTAATTCTCGATTTGACGGTCCCCTCCGGTACCTTTAGTACCGTGGCAATGTCACGATAGTCCATATCGTGTAAGTCCCTTAAAATCACTGCTTCCCGAAGGTCCGGGGACAGCTTCGTCAACGCCCGCTGTACCACTTCCCCCACCTGCTGGCTCTGCGCCCGCGTATCCGGCGTCGGAGCCAGATCCGGAATCCGCTCGCTCAACGGCATGGCATCCTCATGTTCTGACGCCGTCCCATCCAAAGATTCCGTCATCCGGTCCTGCTTGGTCTTGCGGAAATGGTCCACCAGCAGGTTGCGCGTGATGGTCGTCACCCAGGTCATGAACGCGCCGCGTTCCACATCATAGGTTTTCAACGTCCGGTACATTTTGATGAAGACTTCCTGCGTCAGATCCTGCGCATCATCCGCCGATCCCGCGAAACGATAGCAGATGTTGTAAATGCGCCGGTTATAGCGCTGTACGATCTCCTCCCACGCCACCGCATCGCCGGCAACGCAGCGACGAACGAGCAATGCAGCGATTTGGGCGTCTTCCAACCGGCACTCCCAGAAAACCTAGGCACTCCCGGACATCGACTCCACAGCATCCGGGCTCAACACCACACGACTGATACGTTATCGTGGCCCCAGAGGTTCTCAGAATGCCGGGAAACAAGGCATTGTAACAGCAGCCCAAAAAGGGCGAGTGAGTTGGTCGAACCGTCTCACAGAGTCTGCCAAGCCACTGATTCTACGGATGCCAAAATCATCTTCCGAACCCCGGTTTTGGAGTATCCTTGGTTTGTGACTGGTGACCTAAAGGAAATGGCTCAAAAGATGGCGCAGGCCGCCCGTGCGGGCGTCGCCATTGAGAGAAAGCGATTGCAAGAGATTCTCGCCGGGCGCCAGAAGAAGTCCGCTTCTCCTTCCCGGTGATTCGTCCCACGCTAACCTTCATTGCCGGAGCAAACGGCCCTGGCAAGACTACGTTGACCCGCTGGAACTCCGATATATTTAAAGAAATTCCACTCCTCGATCCTGATGCCGTAGCGAATACGCTCCAGACGCAGGCATCCGCGCTGTTTCCAATCGCAGCGGCACGCCACGTTCTCCAATCTGCGAAGGAGCACCTAAAGAATGGCGAGAGTTTCGTGGTCGAGACGACGCTGGCGGGAAGAAATTATCTGCGAATGACGCTGGAGGCAAGAAATTGTGGCTTCGAAATCGTGTTGGTTTACATCGGAACAGAGAACGTAGAGATCAACCTGGCTCGAATCAGGAATCGGGTATTGGCGGGAGGACACGATGTCGCACAGGAAGACGTTCAACGACGCTACAGCCGCAGCTTTGAAAATCTCCCAATCGCAATAAAACGTGCGGATCACACCATCCTGTTCGACAACTCTACGCAGGATGGCTATCGCCTCATAGCGATCCTGAGCACAACAGGAAATCAATGGTTCGAGCCAAAGCCGCCTTGGGTCACCTCTGCGATGTGATCCATCCTTTGCTTCTGCTCCGGTCAGATGAGGCCGTCATCTGCGCCCCTAATTCACCGTCAAACTAACCCGCGCGGTCACCTCAGCATGGTCCGCCTCGGCTGATGAGAATCATGCTGAGGTATTTGTGAGCGATTACTCGTATCGCAGCGCCACCATGGGATCGACCTTCGCCGCGCGCCGCGCAGGCACATAACCTGCCAATAAGGCGATAGCGCACAAAACCACCGCGACCAAGCCGAATGTAATCGGGTCGGTCGGCTTAACCCCGAACAGCATGCTCGCCATCAGTCGGGTCAATCCCAGGGCGGCGACGATTCCAATCGCCGTGCCGGCCAGCGCCATGCGCGCTCCGTCTTGCAGCACCATGCGCAGCACATCAAATCGCTGCGCCCCCAGCGCCACGCGAACGCCGATTTCCCGCGTACGCTGCCCGACCAGGTACGACAGCACGCCATAGATTCCCGTGCCAGCCAGCAACAGAGCCAGCCCTGCAAATGCGCCCAGCAGCAGGACAGAGAAACGCTGGCTGGCGATGGAGTCCGCCATCACTTGCTCCTCGGATTGGTTGTCGTAAACGATCATGTCCCGATTGCTCGCCAGGAGTTTCTGGCGAATCGACTCGAAAAAAGCTCCAGGGGCAAGCGGCGTTTTGGAGCGAACAAACACATTAAATCCCTGGGCGAGATCCTTGGTGTCAATGGGCCCGTTTTGCATGATTGGCCGGTACATCTCGGCTTGCAGGGGACGGCTGCCGTCGTCGGCGAGTCCCCACTGATTCACATGCCCCACCACACCAACAATCAGCAGAGGAACGACGCGTTGGTTGGAGTCGCTGTCGAATTCAAAAGTGCGGATGTGTTTGCCGATGGGGTCCTGGCCGGCGAAATATTGTTGCGCGAAGCTGGCGTCAATCACCACCACGCGCGCAGCGTTCTCATTGTCCTCGTCACTTAGGAAGCGGCCCCGAAGGAGGGGAATGCGCATGGTGTTCAGATACTCGGGTTCTACGATGTGATCCAAAGTCTGCTGAATATCCCTGGATCGCTCGGTGGGTAGCTCTTGCCCTTCGAGCAAAAAACCCCTCTCATTGTCGTATTCCATGGGCATATCGCCATCATGCAAGGACACGGCCTCAACTCCCGGCACACTATGGAGCGTCGCGCTGATTTGCCGAACCGCAGAGCGGATCGCATCCGAAGATTGATTTTTTAAAGAAGGCGGTGGCGTCACTGCAAAACGCGACAGGTTGCGCGGATCGAAGCCAGGATCGACTTTCCACAATTGCACCAGGGTGCGGCACATCAGCCCCGCGCCCACCAGCAGCACCAGCGCCATCGCCATTTCGCCCATCACTAGGGCAGACTGCATGCGTGTGCGGGGGCCGGAGATGGCGCGCCCGCTGTCCTTGAGGCTTCCACTGATGTCGGTCCGCGACATCCTTATCGCAGGCAACAAGCCAAACATGATTCCGGTAAGCACCGAAACCAAAATGGTGAAAAGCAGCACCCGAAAATCGATTCCGATTTCCTCGGCACGCGGAACCGTTTCCGGGATCGCCAAAAGCGCCGCGGCGGTTCCCCACTTCGCCAGAATCAGCCCGAACCCGCCGCCCAGCGCCGACAGCAGAACGCTTTCGGTAAGCAGTTGGCGCAGAATCCGCATCTGCCCCGCACCCAGCGCGGCACGCACCGAGAACTCGCGCTGGCGGGCGGTTGACCGGGCAAGCAGCAGATTGGCAACATTCACACAGGCAATCAGTAAGACGAATCCCACCGCCCCCAGCAGCACCAGCAGCGCCGGCCGCATGTCACCAACGATATTGTCTTTCAAAGGGATGATGTTGGTCTTGATATTGCCGTCAACGTTGGGGTAGGCAGCAGCCAGGCCGGCATTCACTCGCTTCATATCGTCACTCGCCTGCGCCAGCGTGACCCCGGACTTCAACAAGCCAATCGCATCCATGCCCCGATACGAATCCCGGAGGTAAAAAGTCGGATCGGCGTCTTCCCCGATGGCTTCGTACACATCGGCGGTTCTGAAGTTGAAGACATGCAATCGAAACGCAGCGGGAATGACGCCGATGATCGTGCGCGGCTGCCCCGCCACGATGAGCCGTTGGCCAATCACGTTCCGGTCCGAACCGAACTTTCGCTTCCACAACCCTTCCGAGATCAGGGCCATGGGGCTGGCGCCACGCCGATCTTCTTCGGAAGTGAAATTACGTCCCAGGATTGGGTTCACCCCGAGAATCGAAAAGAAGTTTGCAGACACCCGCTCCGCCTGCACATTCTCCGGCTGGCTAACGCCCGTGATGCTGCCATCGGTCGCGCGGTATGCGGCCATGGCCTCAAAGGAACGATTGTCGCGCTGCCAATCAACAAAGTTGGGATAAGAAATCGAGCCTTTGAAAAAGTTCGGCGACGCCTCGAACATGGAGACGATACGGCTGGCATCGCGGAACGGTAAGGGGTTCAGCAATACTCCGTTCACCACACTAAAGATGGCGGTATTAGCTCCGATGCCGAGGGCTAAAGTGAGAACCGTGACCGTAGTGAAGCCAGGGCTCTTGCGCAACTGCCGCAGCGCGTAGCGAACGTCCTGTGCGAGGCCGATCATCTCAGGTTCGTCCTCCTGGGCAAGCTGATTCCGCGGGCCGATACAAGTCAAAACGGATCAGATCCGCTGCAAAGCTGCGTGCAATGCTCTCACCAATATAGTGCAGGCCTAAACCACTGATAGTACAGAGATAAGAGAACACGGCTCTCCCTCAAAGGTGTCCACAGTCGAACCGTGATGTCCGGAGGCGAACAGGCGCCATGGGTCGGTCTGGGTTTATGAGACTTGTAGTGTTGGCCATTACTCGACGTAGGCGAAGACGGTGCTGCAGAAAATCGACTTGGATTAAATGAGAAAGTAGGTCGAGAGAGCCCTACTCAACCACGATCGGCTCGGGCGCGGCACACGCTCACGACCCCTAATTCACAGTCAAACTAACCACTGCGTTCTGCGCGACCCCGGACCCGCCCACAGCCGAGACCGTCGCGGTGTACTTTCCCGGCGCAGTGTTTGCCGTGGATGTCAGCGTTAATACCGCAGTCCCCGCGCCAGGGGCTGCTAAAGAGACCGGAGCAAGAGTCGCGGAAACGCCCGCCGGCAATCCCTTAACCGCGAGCGCAACGGGCGCATCAAAACCGCCGCTCAAACTAACCCGTGCGGTCACCTTGGCGCTGGCTCCTCGCGCAATAGAAACTGCGCTCGACAACACGCTCAAGTGAATCGCCGCCGCTCCCGCCGCATCTTTCCAATGGTTGACCAGAACATCCGCATCCACCGAACCCAGTCCCGTGGCCAGATCATATCCTGCGACTGCACTAAACCCGGTGACCCCGGGCACGGAATTATTGCCCGTCTTAACATCATGAAACACTGCCGCGCCTCCAAATCTCTGATTGTTCGCCAATGAATAAAGAACGGGATTGGCATTGCCCTGCCGTGCCCCCCGCCCTTCGACCACCAGCGCCATCAGCCCGGCAAACGACGGCGAAGCCGCCGACGTTCCCCCGCACACCAAATTGTTGCCATTCATAAAGATCAAGTACCCGTCATGCACTGCCGCCGTCAACGAAACATCCGGCACATCCCGCTTGCCATCCCCCGGAACGCCGACGCCGTTCTGCCACGATGGTTTCGCGTAAGAAGCGCTGATTCCGCCACCACCCGACCACAAGCCTGACGCTCCGCTCGCATTCCACACCGCCTCCGGAATGTAACTGAGCGCAGACCCCATGGTCGCGGCATTCGACGGCGCCCAATACAGGCTGTAGTTACTGTCGCTGAACTGTGTGCCTCCCACGCATGTGCTGTAAGGGGTAGAGCATAAGCCGTTGACTCCGCGCCCGTGCGTAGCATGAGTGGCCGATGAAGCATCGCACCCCGCTGCCCCGCTATCCCCCGAAGAAACGAAGACGCTGATGCCCTGCGCTGCCGCCTGTTGCCACAAGCTATTGATAAAGCTGTTTCCCGAAGCTCCCAGCGCAGCTTCGCACAATCCAAAACTCATGCTCATCACCGGCGCAAGATTGTGATTCACGATGTATTGCGCCGATAAATAGGTTCCGTCGCTGGTATTAGTAGATGCCGAAACCACAAACTTTATGGTCGCCTTTTTCGCCACCGCCCCTGACCACTCCACGTCAAGCACAGCTTCCGATTCCTCTCCAGAAGCAAGCACCCCCGGGTTCACGCCATTCACAATGATCTGCGGATCGTTGGCTGGCAGCCCGAACCTGCTGCGGAATTGCCGTACATCGGCGATCTTGATATTCGAACGTCCCACAATGGCGATGCTCTGCCCGCTGCCGTCGATGCCTTGCTGATAGAGCGGCGCAACATCGTAGATAGTCGCAAAGTCCGTCGGCGCCATGTAGTGCGTAGTGCCGGCGGAAAACTCGGTCACCGGCGATTGCAGCGCGGTGTGCATCGGCTCACTGCGGAAGTCATGCAGCGAAACAATCCCCGCCACAACTTCTGACAGCGCATCGGGAATCTCCGGATCACTGGCGTTGGCATGATGCAGTTCGCCATTCACCTGATAGGCATGAATCTGAGTGTGAAACGCTTCCTCGACCTGTGCAGCCGTGCCGCTGAAGACAATCGAATTGCGTCCGGGCCCGGAGTCCAGCGATTCCAGTCCATGCGATCCCAACCACTCCACGATCTGCGCCAGGTCGTTTTCTGATACTCCGAAGCGCTCGCCATATTCCTCCGGCGTAAGCCACCGGTGATAGTAAGGAGACGCGGGGTCATGTTGCGCCGTGACCAACTGTTCCAGCGCGGCTTGCTGGGCTGCATCCGGCTTCAAAGCCAGAATCATACGCTCCATCGGGTAGTAGTCCGAGACCACCCCGGCGTCGTTGGCGGCCGTTGCCAACGGGTGCCGGTTGCCACGCAACACGATCGTCCGCTCGTCATCAATGTAGCCGGTGATGCGATCCCGCGGTTGCGCCGACAGGATTCCCTCCCCATCCCCAGTCTGGGCGGCCAGAAAGCCTGGTCGAAACAAGGCAATCAGCAGCAAGAACAAGACTGCCCGCCGGAGCACCAGTGACTGTAAACAAGACCGGAACATTGAAGCCTCCAGAACAGAGAAAGAATGGTTCCTATGTCGATCGGCGAGCCGTGAGGAGAACTACCGCCCGGCGGAAGACCTGTGACATTGTTGCCCTGCGCGCGAATCGAGATAAGATCACGAAAGACCTAGTCCTTACGCTGGGCTGGAGGAGCTAAAAGACTACCGGGTGGCCCACGTTTCGCGGTTTTCGAAACGTGGGATTCCGCGGACGCATGCATCTTTAGGAGTTAGAGCGATTCGTCGGGCGCCCCACGTCTCGTTGTTTTTGCGAGACGCGGGATTCCACGGACGCATACAGAGATTGCGGGAACAGGCCGGACGTTCACCAATCTTCCTTCGGCTCAAGTGGCGTGAAGAGACCGGGATACGCCCCGTCTGTCCCCACATTTTTCTAACAGAACTCTACCATTAGGACCATGTTCTGCTTCATTCCGGACCTCTGGCGCCTGCGTCTCTAACGCCCGTCTTTGGTGGCTTTGCCTTCTACCAGGGTTGTGTAACCGCCCTTTTCGTCGGCCATTTCATACTTGAATGTGTACTGAGTGGGTGATAACGTCGTGACTGTAGTTCTTCCTCTGACGGCTTCGCCGGCGAACTTGTCTTCCACCATCCACGTCCAGGTATTTCCGTCAACCGTTCCTGTGCCGGTACCCACGAGTCCAACACTGCTGGCGTAATAGGATGTGTAGACCTTCGCATGGCTGTCGTAGGCCATGAAGCCGAATCTCGTCGGTAATTGGCCGCCTTCGGCGCGGCTCTCGACATAGAATCCCCCCGGCCCCAATGTATCTGTTTCGGTGCCCACAGTCTTACCGGCCGGCACATACCCGTTGGGTTTAATCTCGCCTTCCACAGTCCATTTGCCAACGAAGTACTCCAACTTCTTGTGTTCTGGACCAGGCTTGGGTGGCGCTGGTGGCGCTTGTGCGAGCAATAGTGATGTGAATCCGCAGATCAGAATGACCGCGACCGACGATGGTGTGTTCATTTCGTGAATCCTCCTCAATGTGCGCACAGTAGGGCGGGTGGCCCAGGTAGGCCATCCTTGCTGACCGGTGCCCCAGGTTCGCGCCCCTACTCCTCAAGTCTCCATCGCCAACACCCTCGCTTCCGGGGCGCTAACCTGGGCCTACATCCGCTGTAAACTTAAGAAGAAGGCCATGCGCCGCCTCCTCCATTCCGCCAAAACGACCCTCCCATGTCCCCGCCAACAACCTTTCAAACTAACTCAATCATCACTCTCTGCCCCACCAGAGCCGCCGCCCGTTGCAGGCTCGACAGCGTAATATCGCGCTTCGGATCGAGAATGCGATCCACCTGCGACCGGCTCGTCTTCAACAAGACCGCCATCCGTGCCTTGGAAATCTTCTTCTTCTTCATGGCCTTGGCAAGTTGCCAGGCCACTACTTCCTTGATCGCCTGCGCCTGCGCTTCCTCAAAGATGTTTTCCTTCCTTAAGAAGTCATCGACGCTGGATCCCATGTTTTTCTTGCTCATTGTTCGAGCTCCTTTTGACGCCTGCGTGCCAGCGTTAAATCGTCGTCCGGCGCGGCTCGCGTTTTCTTGATAAACCCATGCGGCGCCACCAGGCATCCCCGATACAAGCAGATCAACACGCGTGCCGTGCGGTTGCCAGGCAGATCGGTCCGCACTTCGCACAAACCTTTTCCCATCGGGCGACACAGCGGCATGCCCACCGGCCAACGCGACTGCGCCCGTAAGAGGTTGGTTCCGATAGCACGGCGCTCTACCTCGCTCAATGCTTTTAACCACTCCCGGACTGGCTCACTGCCCGCAACAGTGCAGAAGAAGACGAGTTCGATCTTCCGAGGCAGCTTTTCGGGTGCCATCGTTCAACGCTACGGCCCTAGTGTACCATACAAGGTACGTCAAAACCCTTCCGATGTCATCCCCTGGCAGCAAGTCAGAACGGGCCTGTTTAAGAAACCGTGACACTCCCCGTCTTCTGGACGCCTGAGGCGAATCAGGACCTGCTGGACGCGCGGACGTGGTATGACAAGACAGAAACCGCGGACAGACAGAACGTTCCCCAATTGTTCGACGAATGGAAATTGGTGAGCGTCGCGTCCGTCCCCAGTTTCCGCCCGCCTCAGTGCCACCGAGTTTGTATTCTCCCCTGTGTGTTGGGTTGGGCGCGTATACTTCTCGCGGAGATGGGGGTCGCTCCAGCAAGAATCCATAAGCCCGAAACAGGAGTCATCAATGAGCACTAGCGCAGCCAGCGAAGTTTCGCGGCGTCAGTTTTTGATTTCAAGTGGTGTTGTGGCAGCGGCCGCATGTCTGGTTCCACTTCGGCTCTTTGCTCAGGAAGGCCTCGTTGAAGTGGCTCTGAAGGCATCCGCCACAGCCAAGATCACGGTGCAAATGCTACGGCGTAATATCAGCGTGCTGCTTGGCCCCGGTGGAAATATCGCCGTGCTTACGGGGCCGGATGGAAAGCTTCTCGTCGATGCAGAAGTGATCACCGCACGGCCGAACGTTGCGGCGGCCCTTGCCGGCATCAACGCAGATCCCATCAAGCAACTGATCAACACGCACTGGCACTTCGATCATACAGGCGGCAACGAATGGGTGCACCAGGCGGGCGCAAGCGTTTTGGCTCATGAGAATACCCGCAAACATCTTTCCGCAGATACGCGCGTTGAAGGTTGGGGGTACACTTTTCCAGCCGCGCCAGCTGGAGCGATCCCCACAACGATCTTTCAGGACGAGCACACGGTTCACGCCAACGGCTCCACTCTCACCCTCAAGTACTACGGCCCCGCTCATACCGATTGCGACATCTCCGTACACTTTACCGAGGCCGATGTCCTGCACACCGGAGACACGTTGTGGAACCGCAACTATCCTTTTGTCGATTACTCGACCGGAGGCAGCATCGATGGCCAGATTCGCGCTGCAGAAGAAAACCTGGCGAAGGTTGGCGCTACGACGATTGTGATTCCAGGCCACGGCGCAGTCACGACGGGGAAAGCGGACCTCACGCTGTTTCGTGATGTGCTGGTCGAGGCGCGCGAAAGAGTCGCGAAGCTCAAGAAACAGGGCAGGACTTTGGAAGAGGTGGTTGCGGCCAAGCCCACCGCCCGTTACGACGCCGAGTGGGGACAATCCTTTCAGAGTCCGAAGTCGTTTTTAGGATGGGTATATCAGGGCGTCTGAATGGACGGGTGGCCATCCTTTTTCTTGAACCACCACGAAACGAGAGTGGAAACTGAAGAATGCGGGAAGAATGCGGGGACAAGAATGCGGGGACAGACGGAACGTTCCCCAACTTGTCCCGAAAATGTGAGAAAGTACCTACTCGCTCGTGAAATAATCCACAGCCACGGGGTTCTCGAACAGCGAATAATCCCGCGTCACCACCGTAATTCCACTCTCGGTCACGAAATAGCGCTGGCGGTCAGCCTCGGGGTCGTAGCCAATCGTCGTTCCCTCGGGGATATGCACATCGCGGTCGATAATCGCTTTCCTAAGGCGGCAATGCCTTCCCACATTCACATGCGTAAACAGGATGCAGTCTTCAATCTCGCTGTACGAATTCACCCGCACATCCGGCGATAGCACGCTATTCTTCACCGTGCTGCCGGAAACGATACATCCCATCGAAACAATCGAATCGAGCGCCGTTCCAGTGCGCCCCGTTTCCGCAAACACAAACTTCGCCGGAGGATACTGCCGCTGGTGGGTGCGGATCGGCCACTCCGAATCATAAAGGTTGAACACCGGCGAAACCGACACGATGTCCATGTTCGCCTCGTAATACGCCTCCAGCGTCCCCACATCCCGCCAGTACAGCGCCTCCTTCTTATTCTCATCCACAAAGTCGAACGAATACACGCGATACTCATCCACCATCTTCGGCAAAATATCTTTTCCAAAGTCGTGGCTCGAGTTCGGATCCTCAGCATCCTTCAACAGCACCGGAATCAGCACATCAGTATTAAAGATATAGATGCCCATCGACGCCGCAACTTTCTCCGGATTGTATGGCGAACGTAGCGTCGTCTCTTGCGGCTTCTCCTGAAACCCATTCACCCGATGATCGCTGTCCACATCGACCACGCCAAACCGGTACACCTCCGCCGGATCCACCTGAATCGTGGCCAGCGTCACATCCGCCGCCGAGTCTTTATGCTGCTTCAGCATGCGGCCGTAATTCATCTTGTAAATATGGTCTCCCGACAAAATCAGCACATGCCGAGGCTGCTCCGACCCAATGGAATAAATATTCTGATACACCGCGTCGGCCGTGCCCTGATACCACTCTTCGCTCACCCGCTTCATCGGCGGCAAAACCTCAATAAACTCCCCCAACTCCCTCCCCACAATATTGCCCCAGCCTTCGCGGACGTGGCGGTTTAGCGAGAGGGCTTTGTATTGCGTTAGGATGTAAACCCGGCGCAGGTCGGAGTTGACGCAATTCGACAGCGTTACATCAATGATGCGGTAGATGCCGCCGAAGGTGACCGCCGGCTTGGCCCGGTCGCGGGTCAGCGGATAGAGCCGTTCCCCGGCTCCTCCCGCCAACAAAACTCCCAGCATGTCTTTCATGGATCAGCAACCCCCGCGAACCGCTCATACTAGCACAGGAAAACGGCGTCGCGGACGCGATGGGCAGGGCACGGGCTTTTGCTGCGGCTCTCCACGGTCAGCGCAGACGACTAGCCGCCGATGAGCTACTGGTCCGCGCCCACTCCGGCGCGGCGTAGCAGGTTACGCAGCGCGCGTTCTCCGGCTGCGCCGCGTTGCTCACCGGCGATGTTGCCATCGCGATCGATCACTACATAGATGGGATAAGTGTTGGCCTGATACATGGCCGCGAGATTCGTGTCCTCGGTGAGCACGATGCGGCAGGAACGAGGGTTCTCCTGTAGATATTGCTTGACCTTCTTCTTGGATTCGGCCACGTCGACGGCCAGAACCAGCAGGCCCTTGTCAACAAATTCATGATCCAGACCGTCGACCAGCGCCTCTTCGTCCTTGCAATAGCGGCACCACGTGGTCCAGAACTCGAGCAGAACGACTTTGCCTTTGATCGACTGATTGTTGTACGTCTCGCCCGCTGTCGTTTTAGCGTGGAAACGTGGCGCCGGTTCAGCATCGTCGGAACCTGCAATCGCCGATACCGCGGCGAAGACTATAAGCCCGGTGAGGCAGCGGCGCCAAAACATGGCCCGGACTATATCACAAGCCAGGCGAAGTGCGGCTCTTTGAGAATGGCTTCTGGAAAAGTGCGCCCTTAGGCAAACTTTGTGCGCTTGCGTGTTTGTAACCTATAAGTTACACTAGGGAAAGCATGGAAGTCCGCCGCTATCTGACCGCATCCGGTAGAGATGTTTTCGGCGAGTGGCTGTCGGGACTCAGAGACGTTCGGACCAGGGCAAAGATTGTGGCCCGCATCGATCGCCTCTCGGTGGGAAACTTCGGTGACTGTAAAGCGTTGCGCGGGGGTTTATTTGAGTTGCGGATCAACTGGGGACCGGGCTACCGAGTCTATTACGCACTCCTGGGTAGAACGTGTGTCTTGTTGCTTTGTGGCGGGGATAAACGCAAGCAGTCATCCGACATTCAACGCGGGTTGGAGTACCTCAAAGACTACAAGGAAAGAACATCATGAAACGTAAAGCGAGCATTTCTCACGATGAAGCTACGGCGCGGGAACTGCGGGACAATCCTGAGTTCGCGGCGGAATACCTCCGCGCAGCGTTGGAGGATGACGACGAACCACGCGTGCTCCTGATCGCCCTGCGTCGCATCGCAGAAGCGCGCGGTGGCATTGCCAAGGTCGCAAAGGCTGCGGGCATAGAGCGCGAAAGCTTGTACCGCGCCTTGTCGGTTCGTGGAAACCCCCGGCTCTCTACCCTGGTTGCGGTGACCAGAGCAGTGGGGCTGAAACTCACCGTCGAAGCCGAACCATAGCCGTGGATCCTCCCATTTTGAAACCAAATGTCGCCCTATTCCCCTTTTGGCTCGACCCTCCAAAAACCTTGTCAAGGCCTAAGAATGGTGCAATTCGTTGCATCCTGCTCTATCCATTCCAAATATAAAGTTCGAAACCGTGTCTCACTTACCCTTGCAATTTGTTAGTCTGAAAGTAGGGACATAATTCAAGACCGACAGCAGATTCCTTGGGCCTTGCGGCCCTCGGAATGACAAAAAATTCAAAAGAGAAGAAACGCGGCCTTCAGGGCCGCTTTTTTATTGGAGAAAACACAATGTTCTGTCCGGGAATGAGCATCCGATATCCGAAACAACGCGGGGAGTGGGCTGAACTGCTTTTCATGGCGCGTGCCACAGAGCACGGCCTGGTGGTCGCGAAACCATGGGGAGAATCGTCGCATTACGACTTTGCGGTGCAATACAAGAAATCTTTTCATCGGGTTCAAGTGAAGTCCACCATGAGCCAGAAGAAGAATGCCTACAATTGTCATCTGCACGGGGGGCGGATCTATTACACGCCGGAGGAGGTCGATTTCATCGCGGCCTACATCATTCCTCGCGATCTCTGGTATATCGTCCCGGCGGCGGTAGCGCTTACGGGGCAAAAGAGGCTCTACCTCACGCCGGATTACCAGAAGTCAATCTACGAGCCCTACCGAGAGGCTTGGCATTTGCTGCGGAAAAGGCGACGGACGTAGGCTCCTGCGGACGGGCACTGAGGGCCGACGGCTGAATGCTCCGCTTGACTCTTCCCTCCCCTCGGAGTACATTTCTCTCGCTTCAGCAGTCGGTCCCGTAACACTCCCCTGGGAAAACTTATTGTGCGTTGGAGGTAGTGATGAACATCGCCATCCGCACTGCAATGTTCGTTTGTTTGTGTGGCGCTCTTTACGCACAAACGCCGAACCAGGCCTCTGCGCCAGGGCCCGTCCTAGCAAAGGCATTCACCCTCGAAGACGGAACGCCAGTGAAGATAAGAATCAACCGAACCGTCTCCTCCGCTGACGCTCAGGTGGGAGACACGATTGACTTCGAGGTTTTGGAGGAAGTGCGGGTCAATGACGTGCTCGTCGTCCCTAAAGGCGGGCTCGCATTTGCCACGGTGACTGCTGCGCAAGCCAAACGGAGAATGGCACGCGGCGGCAAGCTCGACATCAACATCGATTACGTGCGCCTGGTTGACGACGAGAAAGCCGCACTCCGCGCCGTGAAGGAACTCAAAGGCGGAGGCCACACCGGAGCCATGACCGGGGCAATCGTTGCCACCAGCCTCGTGCTTTGGCCCGCCGCACCCTTCTTTCTCTTCATGCACGGGAAGGACATCACCATCCCCAAAGGCACCGAAATTACCGCTTACGCGAACGGGGATATGAAACTTGACATTGCGAGGTTCCAACCTTCGCTGCCAGCTTCGGCAGCGCCAACCGTGATGGCATCGGCGAGTGCTGCTGGTGCCAGCGGCCAGAGCCAACTGCAAATCTCCTCCACCCCCGACGCCGCCGACATCGAAATCGACGGCAGCTTCGTCGGCGACACGCCCTCCACCGTCGGAGTAGCCGCAGGCCAGCACCAGATATGCGTAAAGAAGTCCGGCTTCAAACCCTGGGAACGAAAGATTACGGTGTCGAGCGGTCAGGTGAACGTGAATGCGGTGTTGGAACTCGAGGCGAAGCAGGGAGAGAAGCAATGAACAATAGATTAGCAGCAGTATCGCTAGCCGTTCTTGTGTCCTCAGCACTATGCGCCAGCGCTCAGGAATCGCATTCGATCTCATCTGCCTTTCACAACGACCGACTTAAGGCTCTCGTGCTAAAAGACATGCCGATAACCGGAGATAGCTTCGTCCGTGTAGTTTCAGGACTATGGATTTCGGAATCTAAAGACCCCGCAAAAGCCCTTGTTTTTCCGCAACAAGTAAAGATAACGTGTACGCACTCAGACAAGAGTTGCAAAGAGTGGAGCGTCACTCTAGGCCCGGTTCAAGGAATGGTGTCTGTAACGGATGTTGATGAGACGGAATACGACGTCGACACTTGGGATGCGCACGGTTTGATTGCCTCGTTTGGTGGTGGTGAGGGATTTAGCCGGTGTCAGCGCCATGTGCTGACTATGGACTTCGACTCAGGGGCGGTTTCGGTCTCCGACATCCCGACACATAAGAAAGGCTGTGAGGCATTCACCGAGACTGATTCTTACCGCCTCGTGCGAGGCAACTATTATGTTGACACCTCGCCTGGAAACGATATGGACAGGGCCAAGAAATAATAGGACGCCACATGTCTGGTTTCCTCCGTGAGGCGTGGGAATCGGCAAGGCCATTTGAAGGAAAAGACGGGGAAAGTTGGAGACAGACAGCACGTACCATCGAGCTCTGATTCGCAAAAGCCGCGAACGTCCCGTCTGTGAGCCAAGCTTCGCGCCCGCTACAACTCTGCACAATTCACAGGGAGACGGATCTACATGAACACTGCATGGCCCCATGATTTTCGAGAACGGATGCAGCGCTTTGAAGGGAGAAGAGAGCCCCAACCGGGAGAAGTGACAGTATCGATCAAGCTTCGCGTAAACTCAGGGTGCTTCCATCGCGAGCACTCTCCGCGCGCGTACCAAATCATCGACGAGAGACTCCGCGCCCTCGCCAAGGCCGACACGGAACTAGCATTCCAAGAGCATGAGACCGGTCCGGAAGTTCTTACGTATGTACTATTGGCTACCGCAGGTCTTAGCCTTGTAAGGGAGGTTGTCGGCCTGATCACCGAGGTCATCAAAGCCAGGTCGGAGGGTATCAAGAAAGGCGACCACCCAAGGGATCCGTTGCACCTGATTGTCCGCCGCGTTCATGAGAGGGAAGGAGTCAGGGACGAGGAGGTCCTCTTGATCGGACACACACATGCCGTCGACGAGCTTGAGGTGCTGGAGCGACTAACCACTTCTGTCCGCAAACTTTTCGGAGAAGGCGGACATGCTGGAGCAGCCGCACCAAAACCTGCGAAGAAGAAAGCGAGGAAGCCTCCACTGCGAAAAAAGAGTAAATAGACCGGAAATAAGCGACACAATGAACCACGGACAATAAACCCGGAACAGACGGTGGGTGGCCCACCTTTGCGTTCTCTGCAAAGGTGGGGATAGGAGAAGTATACGTCGCCGCCAACTCTTGACCTCTTCACACCAAGTATGACAAAGTGACAACATGCGAGAAACCAGCACCTTCACCGTTTCGCTCCCTCCGGCCATGGCCAAACAGATCGAGAAGGTCATGAAGACGGAGCACCGCACCCGTTCGGAGCTCGTCCGTGAGGCGCTGCGCGTGTATTTCAATGTCCGGGTGCTGCCAACCGAGAGGCCCACCGCCGCCGAGGCCCGTGCTTACCGTCGCGGCATGGCCGCCTACAAGCGTGGAGAATATGTGACGCTGGGAGACTATGCGAATGGAGTGGACCGTTCTCCTCGCCGGACCCGCAAGAAAGTCTCTTGACCGGGTCCCGACCGCTGACCGGAAACGCGTTCTGGCTGCGCTGGACGAAATGCAGCAAGATCCCTTCCGTGGCGACGTCCGCAAGTTGCAGGGCCTGCCAGGCTTGCGCCGCCGCGTGGGCAACTGGCGCATATTCTTCGAGATTGTGGCCGAGCGACGACAGGTGGTTGTGACGGCGGTTGAGCGCCGGACCTCGACCACCTACTGAACCGGCCCGGTGCCCCGGTTTGGGGGCTAACCTCAGCGAACAAGTGGCCGCAAAAACTAAAGGCGGCCGCGTGGCCGCCTTCGAAAACCTTCCCAAGCCGAGCGCTTAGGTTCGCACCTTACAATTGCAGTCTCTCTCCCGTTCGATTCGATGTCAAGCCCGAATGTACTGGTCGGCAAAAACCGAAGCACGGTGAGAATGCCTTGCGGCGTTCGCGGTGCTTACGGCGGGCATGGGGTCCTTCGACTCGCGGGCGTCGCGCTGCGCGCGACTTCCGCTTCGCTCAGGATGACAGGGATTGGGGTCTCCAGAAACACGGAAGCCCCGGTAGCCTGGTGCCCCAGGTTCGCGTCCCATCTGCTCAAGTCCCTAGCGGCAACGCGCCCGGTCTCGGGGCGCTAACCTGGGCGTTAGCGGCCTTGACCCCATCACACCAAGTATGACAAAGTAACAACATGCGAGAAACCAGTACCTTCACTGTTTCGCTCCCTCCGGCCATGGCCAAACAGATCAAGAAGGTCATGAAGACAGAGCACCGCACTCGCTCAGAATTGGTACGCGAGGCGCTGCGCGTGTATTTCAATGTCCGGGTGCTGCCAACCGAGAGGCCCACCGCCGCCGAGGCCCGTGCTTACCGTCGCGGCATGGCCGCCTACAAGCGTGGGGAGTACGTGACGCTGGGAGACTACGCGAATGGAGTGGACCGTTCTCCTCGCCGGACCCGCAAGAAAGTCTCTTGACCGGGTTCCGGCCGCTGACCGGAAGGCTCTCTACATTATTCTGTCATCCTGAGCGGAGTTGTCGTTCGCGTTGCGAACGACAACGCAGTCGAAGGACCCCATGCCTGCGTGCATTGGCAATGGCGCAGCTGGGCATTCTCGCCACATTCGGTACGAAGCACGGTGAGGATGCCTTGCGGCGTTGGCGGTGCTGGTCGCAGGCAAGGGGTCCTTCGACTCGCGGGCGTCGCGCTGAGCGCGCGACTTCCGCTTCGCTCAGGATGACAGGGTTTATTCATGGCTGGCGGATGGTGAGATTCGAACTCACGACCTCTGAGGTGCGAACCTAAGCGCTTCCTGTCATCCTGAGCGGAGGGAATGCTTCGCGAAGCGGAGCGTTCCCGGAGTCGAAGGACCCCATACCCGCGTGCAGTGGCAATAGCGCTGCAAGGCATTCCCGCTACACTCGGTACGAAGCGCGGTGAGGATGCCTTGCGGCGTTCGCGGTGCTGGTCGCGGGCAAGGGGTCCTTCGACTCGCGGGCGTCGCGCCGAGCGCGACTTCCGCTTCGCTCAGGATGACAGGGTCTATTCATGGTCTCTTATAGCTTGGCCAGCGAACAGCATCGGCGCTCCCAACTTCTCGGCCAAGTCTGCCCAGCGCGGATTCTTTGATTCAATCAACGCAATCTTCTTTGCTCTCGTCCAGCCCTTTAGCTGCTTTTCACGTCCTATCGCTTTGTGAACGTCACCGAACCTCTCGTGGTAGACAAGTCGATCACAGTGATACCTGCTGGCGAACCCTTCGATCTCGCCAGCTTTGTGTTGCAACACCCGCCGGCCGAGGTTATTCGTTATGCCGATGTAGAGCATTCCTGTTCGGCTGGCGACGATGTAAACGAAATAGCGATGTTCCTTCATAGGTGCTGGCTCTCACCGAACTGTGTACAAAGCACGGTAAGAATGCCTTGCGGAGTCCAGGCCGCCTACGGCAGGCATGGGGTCCTTCGACTCGCGGGCGTCGCGCAAGCGCAACGCCTGCTTCGCTCAGGATGACAGAGGGTTGGGGGTTCCAGAAGCGGATCCGGAAACTATTCTTAGCGTGCAGTTCGGAATCGGGAACGGGCTTACGCCGCGTCTTCCTCGATCTTGATGCGCAGGGATTTGAGGAATTTCAGGTCCTGATCGCTGATTTTGAATTCGGGATTGCTGCTGAGAGTGGTGACGAGCGACGTCTTGTCGGCGGACTTGTCGCCGGGCTTGCTGACGCCGATGGTGGCTTCGAGCACCAGGAAAATGTCGTAGCCGCCTTCTTTGATGCGGGAGACAACTTCGGCAATCTGGTCGGAGTCGGCCAGCGACTCGTTGATCGCTTCCCCAAGTTCCTTCATGAGCTGCTTGAGTTCCTGGTCCACGACTCCTCCCGGGTGCCTGGCGTTACTACAATTCTTTAGATGCAGCTGCGCCGCCGCAGGCTCATGCAGAAAACTGGCCGCGCCGCGTTATTCTACATCGGAAGCTTGATAAAATCGATGACGATGTCACCACTTTCTACCGGCCGCAAATTGGGGATCGCTGCCCGGGTTGCCGGCCGGCAAGTTCGCAAGACACGGACATTTGGTGCGGTCATGCAGGCGGGCCGGATGACGGCGGCGCGCTGGGGGCAGGCACTGGGACAGTTGTGGCTCGAGGTCACGGGATTTGTTTTCTTGGCGTTAGCCACAATCGGCGGTCTGGCATTCTGGCGGGAGTGGACTCGACACGGCGGGCGCGGCCGACTGGTTCTGGCGGCAGCTTTTGCGCTTTTGTTTGGCTGGTTCGGCGTGAGCTCGTTCTGGTCGATACGGAAAAAGCGGTGAGATAAAGCGCAGGATGTTGCAGTAGGGCGTCTTCGGCGCCCTGTGTGGTTCAGGTTTTTCATGACGGAAAAAACCAAGAAGCCCGATGCCGTGTCGGCCGGTCCGCAGACGGCTTCGCATATTCCGGTGCGGCAGGTTTATGAGCCGGCCGATCTGGACGGCTGGGACTACGACCGCCAGGTCGGCTATCCCGGCGAATATCCGTTTACGCGCGGCGTGCAGCCTACGATGTTCCGCGGCAAGTTGTGGACGATGCGTCAGTATGCTGGTTTTGGGGATGCCGAGGAATCGAACAGACGTTACAAGTATTTGTTGGCTAATGGGACCACGGGATTGTCGGTGGCGTTCGATCTGCCGACGCAGATTGGCATGGATTCGGATAGTCCGCTGGCGATGGGCGAGGTGGGAAAAGTCGGCGTGGCCATCGATTCGATTGAAGACATGCAGCGGTTGTTCGATGGCATTGATCTGACCAGGATTTCGACATCGATGACGATCAATGCCACGGCATCGATTCTGCTGGCGCTGTATGTGGCGGTTGCGCGGCGGCAGGGAGCCGACATTCGCAAGCTTTCGGGCACGGTGCAGAACGATGTCCTCAAAGAATACGTTTCGCGGGGGACATATATTTTTCCGATAGCCCAGGCGATGCGGATTATCACCGACATGTTTGCCTGGACCAACGACAACGTTCCTGAGTGGAATTCGATTTCGATCTCGGGATATCACATGAGAGAAGCGGGATCGACGGCGGTGCAGGAGATTGCGTTCACGCTGGGCAACGGGATTGCTTATGTGCAGGCGGCGGTGAATGCTGGGTTGGATGTCGATAAGTTTGCGCCGCGGCTTTCGTTTTTCTTCAACGCGCACAACGATTTTCTGGAGGAGGTGGCGAAGTTCCGGGCGGCGCGACGGATGTGGGCGCGAATCATGCGGGAGCATTTCAAGGCAAAGAATCCGAAGTCGTGGATGCTGCGCTTTCATACACAGACTGCCGGGTCTACGCTCACGGCGCAGCAGCCGGAAAATAATATTGTTCGTACGGCGCTTCAGGCCATGGCGGCGGTGCTGGGCGGGACGCAGTCGCTGCATACGAATTCTTATGATGAGGCTCTGGCTCTGCCCACAGAGTCGGCGGCGCGGATTGCGCTGCGCACGCAGCAGATTGTGGCTTACGAATCAGGAGTGCCGCAGACGGTCGATCCGCTGGCGGGGTCTTATTACATTGAGGCTTTGACGGATGAGGTGGAGAAGCGGGCTGCAGCTTACCTGGACAAGATTGCCGCGTTGGGTGGAATGTTGAAGGCGATTGAGCGGGGGTTTGTGCAGCAGGAAATCCAGAATGCTGCTTATGAGTATCAGCAGGCGGTGGACCGCGCTGAGGCCGTGGTGGTGGGCGTGAATCGCTTTAAGCAAGAAGATGAGAAGCCAGTGCTGCTGCAGAAGATCGATGAATCGCTGGAGCGCAAGCAGGTGGAACGGTTGCGGGTTTTGCGAGCGCGTCGGGATGCGGGGCCTTGGAAAGATTCATTGAAGAAAATTGAGGAAGCTGCGCGCTCGGGGGCGAATCTGATGCCGTGCATTGTTGGTGCGGTTGAGGCTTATGCTACGGTCGGCGAGATCTCTGACACTTTGCGAAAAGTGTTTGGGGAGTATAAGGAAGCAGTGGTGGTGTAGGATCCCTGTCGTTGGTCGTTCGTCGTCGGTCGTTGGCCAATTGATGTGATCAGCGTTTCTTGTGCTGGCGGGATGACTCGTTCTCTTTCCGCAATTTGCGCACCCAGGCGGCCGCACCCTTCGCCAGTTCGGGATGGTCGCTTTCCTTCTAGGCAGGCTCTTTCCCTTCTAAGAACTCGAGCAGTTTGCGCCGCCGCACTTCGCTCGGCGTAGGCTTCATTTATCGAGTGGGCAACAGATATGCGCTTTTCGTCAACTAGCCAAAGGATATATACTTGTGGTATATATCGAGTTGAGAACGGATTGTCATGGCTGGAACCGGGATTGCCAAGTTGTTTCGCAATGGGCGCAGCCAGGCGGTGCGGCTGCCACGCGAGTTTCGCTTTGAGGGCAGTCAGGTACGGGTGCGACAGGTTGCGGAAGGAGTCTTGCTGGAACCTCTCATTTCTGATCCTGCTAAATGGTTCGCCGAACTGGACCGGCTTAATTCCGAAGAGTTCAAGCGCGGCACCCGCAGTCAGCCTAGAACCCCTCGCCGGAAGATTTTTGAGTAATGTATCTGCTTGACACAAACGCCTGCATTGCGGTGATCAACGGCAAACCGGGGTCGGTGCGGGCCAGATTACAGAAAGAGTTTCATGGTGAGGAGAAAGTGTTTGTGTCCTCCGTTGTCGCGTTTGAACTCTGGTCTGGAGTTGCCAAGAGCACTCGGCTTGCGGCGAATGCCCAACTGCTGACTACCTTCTTTGCCGGGCCTATCGGTCTTCTGGCTTTCGATGACGAGGATGCGAAGATTGCTGGTACGGTGCGGGCCAGCCTGGAAGCTGCTGGAAAACCAATTGGAGCTTACGACATATTGATTGCGGGACAGGCTTTGCGTCACAGATTGACGCTGGTTACGGCGAACTCGAGAGAGTTTGGACGGGTCAAGAGCTTGGAGTGGGAGGATTGGGGTAAGGGGTAGGGTGAAATTGCATAGATCCTTCGTTGGGAGTCTCCCGCTTCGCGAGAGACTCCGCTGCCTCAGGATGACAAAACGAAAGAAAAGGACGGGCGCGGACGCCCGTCCTCCGCTTACGACAGCCTAATTGATGTCGAACTGTTCCTGATGAAGCGCGGGATCGCTTTTTATGATCACCGTCTTCTTGGTTAGTTCTTCCATTTCCGTTAGCAGTCGGGCGCTGTTGGCCTTTAGCGCTTTGGCTACCTCGGGATTTACTCGCAACATGACGTCGGAGTGGTCGAGGTGGCTGGCCATCTTGCGCATCTCGACGTAGATGTCGTTGCAGACCGTGGTCACCGATTTCACGTAGCCGGTGGATTGGCAATAGGGACAGGGCGATCCGATGGTACGTTCCAGTGACTGCTTGACCCGCTTGCGAGTGATGGCGACCAATCCGAAGTCATTAAACTGAAGCACTTTCGATGGGGCGCGGTCGGCGCGCAAGGCTTCTTCCAGCGCTTGCATGACTTTTTGGCGGTTGCGGCGCTCGTCCATGTCAATGAAATCGATGATGATGATGCCGCCTAGATCGCGCAGGCGGATCTGGCGAACGATTTCTTTGATGGCGTCGACGTTGGTCTTGACGATGGTGTCTTCGAGGCGCTGAGTCTTGCCAACGTACTTGCCAGTGTTCACGTCGATGGCGACCAGCGCTTCGGTCTGGTTGATGACGATGTAGCCGCCGCTCTTGAGCCAGACTTTCGACTTCAGGGCTTTATTAATTTCTTCGTTCAGGCCGAATTGGTCGAAGAGTGGCGTCTCTTTGCTGTAGAGTTTGACTCGCTTTACCAGACCGGGCTGAAAACGGTTGGCGAAGCGCAGGACGCGCTCGTATTCCTGTTCGGTATCAACCCAGATGGCGGAGAAGTCGGAAGTGACCTGGTCGCGAAGTACGCGCTCGACCACGTTCAGGTCGTGATAGATCAAGGCCGGGGACTTGTCACTCTCGGCGCGGTTCTTGATTTCGGTCCAGAGGCCTTTGAGGAAGCGGATGTCGGCGCGCAGTTCGTCCTCGGAAGCTCCTTGGGCGGCAGTGCGAACGATGAAGCCGCCGTGGCCGTTCTCGCGCTCACTGATAATGATGCGCTTCAGGCGCTGACGTTCTTCTTCAGAAGCAATCTTGCGCGACACGCCGGTGTGGTTCACGGTGGGCATGTAAACCAGAAAGCGGCCGGGGAGCGCGATGTGGCTGGTGATGCGCGCGCCCTTCTTGGCGATGGGTTCTTTGGCGATCTGGACGAGGATTTCCTGGCCTTCTTTCAGTAGGTCACTGATGAGCGGCAGGTTCTGAGGTTCGCGACGTTTGAAGCGCCGGCCTCCGCCACCGCGACGGCCGCCTCGCCCGGGCCTGCGGTCATAGCCGGGACGCGGGGCACGCTGGGTAAAAGCTGCGGTCTCAGCCGGGGCGCGAACTTCGGCGCGGGCTTCGACCGGCGCACCGCCGGATTCAGCGGCAAGCAGGGCTTCGGCTTCGGCTTGCGCTTCTTCGAGTTCAGCGTCTTCGGCGTCTTCTTCGGATTCTTCGACTTCTTCCTGGGTGGCAGCGCCGTTCAGGACTTCGCCCGGAACGACAGTTTCACCGGCTACGGCTTCACCCGCGATTGCGCTCGATGCGGCGATTTCGGGTTGCACTGCACCATGGTAATCGCCGGCGTGGCGGGTCTCTTCCTCCATCTCCATTTCTTCAAAAGCATCGTCTTCGAGATCCTCGACGTAGCCACTGAGTTCAGCCTCTTCCTCATCGATCTCTTGTTCTTCGACGGTGCCGGCGGCGGGGGCAGCGGACACTGGGGCGTGATGGTCGTGTTCTTCGATGACCGTGAGTTTGTCTTCGTCGCCATCGTCCACGTCAGCCTCCGGTACACCGAAGACGGACGCGACATTCATCTGGTGCTGCTGGAGTTGATCGCGGTCCCACTCGGGAGATGCGACCTCGGCGTTGGCGGCGGCGCCGCGGGCCCGGGGCGCGTCATGCGATGCCTGGGTTCGCTCGGCGGTGAATAGGGGTTCGTCCTCGGGAAATGCAGCGGGGACGGGCGGACTTGGCAAAGAAACTGCCGGTGCCTCGGTGCGGGGCTGGGCGGCAGGTTGCGCCTGGTTCAGGCGCGAATATTTCGAGATCGACTCGCCGGGAAGCAGAATTGGCTGGTACCCGGGAGGCGGACCGTAGTCGGAGCGGTCGGTACGGTCGTGGCGTCCCGGGCGTTCGTTTCGGTCGCTGCGTTCTGCGCGGTCGGTGCGTTCTGGACGGTCGTTGCGTTCCGGACGATCGGAGCGTTGTGTACGGTCGCCCGGTTCGGCGGGTTCGGTGCGCGACGGTTCCGCGGCTGGGCGGGCAAAGCGGCTCTCCGGCATGCGTTCGCCGCGGCGTCCGCGACCGCGACGACCTCTGCGGAAATCGCCACGTCCTTCACGATGTTCGCCGCCGCTGAACCTTCCGCGATTGTCTGAGGGCTGCTGCTCAGCCGCTTCAGTGGAAGATGCCTCCACTGCCGGGGCTAGGTTCTCAGTCACGGGCTGAGCTTCCGCTTGCGGCTGATAGGACTGTGCCGGGGTCGCCCGGTCGGCGGGGATTTCTTCGAGGTCGTCTTCTTCCGGCAACTCCATGAAATCGGAGACATAGAGGAAGGCGTCACGCTCGAGTCCGATGTCGACGAATGCGGACTGCATGCCGGGCAACACGCGGGTGACCCGGCCTTTGTAGATGGATCCTGCTAAGGTGTATTCGTTTTCGCGCTCGAGGTAGATTTCCGCGAGCAGATCGTCTTCCACCATCCCCACTCTGGTTTCATGGGGAGTGGATGAAACGTACAATTCTCTAGTTGTCATGCGAACTCCGGTCCTGCGCCATTTCAGGGCGTCAGGAAATCACCGGAAACTAGGCAGCAAACGAGCGGGAGGATTGAGCATCGCGATGGCCGGCCCGGGTAGAGCGCGGCGCTGACAACCGGCTTTTGCCGGTGGCCGAATTAGCTGTGCAAACTTAAAAAGTCTTCTCACTTATCGCATTGCTCTCGCCGGGTTTGTGACCGCTCTCTCACATCTGAGGGGGCCGTTACCCGCCCGGCAGTAAATTTTGCTTCAATCCTGCCCGGTCGTGACTGCCCGTCTTGACCGGTGGTGTGCCCTCTTTACGCGAGGGCGATCGTAATCTTGTTTTGCGCCGCACGAATGCGGCAACGCTGCCTACCGTCTTCCTCTAGTTCACGAAGCGGCGCATGCGAACATTCATCACAATACCCAGCGCCAGGAACATGAACAAAACGGAAGACCCGCCATAACTCATTAGAGGTAGGGGGATTCCCGTGACCGGCATAAAGCCGACCACCATGCCGATGTTGACCAGGATGTGAAAGCTAAGCACAGCCACCACACCCATTACCACAAATGTACCAGCGCGGTCGGGCGCTGTCTGCGCATTCTGGGTCAGGCGCATCAACACTATAAAGTATAACAGCATGACGCTGAGAGCGCCTACGAATCCATGTTCCTCGGCAAAAGCCGCGAAAATGAAGTCGGTCTGGGGCACGGGGAGAAAGGAAAGATGGGTTTGCGATCCGGCGCTGCTGCCCCAGATTCCGCCCGACCCTACGGCGATAAGTGATTGAATTACCTGGTATCCGGAGCCTTGGCTGTCGGCCTCGGGCTCGAGGAAGCTGGTTAGGCGGTCACGCTGATAGGGTTTCAGACCGTGCCAGGCCAGGGGCATCATGAGTCCGGCTAACAGTACGACGGTTAGCGCCTGCTTGGCCCGCAGGCCGCCGAGGAACAGACCCATCACGGCGATAGGAATATAGGTTAGGGCGGTGCCGAGATCAGGCTGGGTCAGGACCATCAACATGGGGACGCCGACGATGGCGCCGGCTTTGATGAAGTCGGTCCAGGTTAGTTCTCGCTGGTGCAAGTCGTTGAAATACTTGGCCACGGCCAATATAAGGATGAGCTTGACCCACTCCGAGGGCTGGAAATGCCAGCCGCCGGGCATCTTGATCCAGCGCTTGGCGCCGAGGTAGCGGTGGCCGAAAATCATCACCATCATTAAGGATGCGATAGCGGCGATATACATCCAGTGCACGCGCTCCAGCAGAATCTGATAGTTGACCATGCTCATCAGGAACATGCAGGCTATGCCGGCGACGATCCAGTAGATTTGGCGGATGTGGGCGCCGGCGAATTTGGTGTGGACAGTGGCGCTGCGAATCTCGGTCACGCCCAGGGCACAGACCATGAGGACGAAGATGAAGAGTACCCAGTCGAAATCGCGGAATGAAATGTAGCGAGACATAGAATCGGTCGTTGGTCCCTTCGCTCCGCTCAGGGCAAGCTAAGAACGGTCGTTGGCCTATTAATTCACTCCTGGTGCGACTGCTGCCAGCGGCGCGTGGCCTCTTGTCAGGTCAATCACCATGCGTCCGGCGCGCAGGGAGTCGTTGTTCTCGCCGTCGGGGTCGGTCGCGTTCCAGACCGCGCCGATTTCAACCTTTCCTTTATTCTGGGCGACTTTGCTGGGGGTGCGCCGCTCTTTCTCGACGTAGGCCTTAATTACCTGGGCGGCGGTGCGGGCGGCGAGGTATCCGTGCTCTCCTTCTTCTAAAAGCGTACAAACCACGATTTCCGGATTGCGGCGGGGCTCGACGCCTACGAACCAGCCGTTGTCTTTGAAGTTGGCTTTGCCCGCAGCGCCGAGCTTGGCTTTGAGCGCATTGCTGATGGTTTGGGCGCTGCCGGTTTTGCCGGCGAAGTCGATGCCTTGCAGGTGGGCGCTGGGCGCGGTGCCTCCCGGGTTGACGACGCCAGCCATGGCGTCGGTGATGATTTGCCAATTCTGGGGATCGAGCGGAATCTTTACTTCGTTGGGACTGGTGGCGGCGGGGATCACGCCTGGTGGCAGGTCTTGCGGGTTGGTGACGTGCGGCCGCACCAGCAAGCCGCCACTGGCAATGGCGCCGATCGCTCGCGCCATCTGAATTGGCGTGGCGGTGACTGCACCCTGGCCGATGCCCACAGAAATGGTTTCACCCGCATACCACTTCTGTTTGTAGTTGCGAATCTTCCATTCTTCGGAGGGCATAATTCCGGTGACTTCCTGGGGCAGATCGATGCCGGTGCGCTGGCCTAATCCGAACATGGTGGCGTATTTCGCGATGCGGCCGATGCCCAGCTTCTCCGCCAGGGTATAGAAGAAGACGTCGCAGGATTGGAAGATGGCTTTGTCGATGCCCACGACGCCATGGGTGCGGTGTTCGGCCACAACCCAGCATTTGAAATAGCGTCCGTAGAAAGTGGCGCCGCCGTTGCAGGTCACGTGCATGTCTTGCGCGATGCCTTCTTGCAAACCTGCCGTGGCCATGATGATTTTGAAGGTCGAACCGGGAGCGAGTTGGGCCTGAATGGCTTTGTCGAGCAGGGGGTGATCGTCGTCGTTGATCAGCTTCGACCATTGATCGCGCGAGACGCGCACCGCGAAATCGTTGGGATTGAAGGTGGGCCGGCTGACCAGAGCCAGAATTTCTCCGTTGCGGGGATCCATGGCGATGATGGCGCCGTTGCGGCCTTCGAGGGCCTGTTCGGCGGCGATTTGGAGATCGAGATCGACGGTGAGTTTTAGCGGGTGGCCGGGCTGGGCGGGAGTGTCGTCGAGCGTCTGCATTTCCTTGCCGTGACTATTGACGACCGCGCGGCGGGAACCATTCTTGCCCATCAATATGGTGTTGTACTGGAGTTCCACGCCGGATTTGCCGACCACGTCGCCGGGGTTGTAGAGCTCGAATTGGGGCTGGTTCAGCATCTCTTCGCTGACCTCGCCGACGTAGCCGATGAGGTGGGCCATGAATCCGTTGCGCGGATAGAGGCGGCGGTGGGCCATGATGGTGTCGAGTTCCGGCAGTTCGTTGCGATGCGACTCGATGAAGGCGAGTTCGTCGGGCGTGATGTCGTCTTTTAAATAAATCGGCTGATATTGCGGCGACGCGGCGAAGTGGCGGATGCGGTCTTTGACTTCTTTGGGATCGAGGTGCAGGCCTTGCGCGATCAGATCGGCGTCGGCGGTGAGGTCGCGGGAAGAATCGCGCAGCAGCAGCGCGGTGAACGACGGGTAATTGTCAACGATGGTGCGGCCTTCGCGATCGAGAATTCTGCCGCGGGGCGCGAGGATGGGCACATTGCGAATGCGGTTTTTCTCGGCGAGCGAGGCGTAGAAGTCGCTCTGCACTACTTGCAGGCGCCACAGGCCGTAGGCGAGGATCAAGAAAATGCCCAGCACGATGTATTGCGCCGCGGTCAAGCGCATCGGCGATACTTTTTCGTCGCGGCCGAACATCAGGTGTCGAGCTTGGGGCGGAAGGAATATGTGGCCCTCGATCGAAGATGGGCCGCGATTCCCACTGCCGGAAAGCTGTCCTTTCGGGAAGTTGTCTTCATTGTAACGCGCGGTATGGCGGGAAGGGGTTGCAGAGTGAGGTGACGGAAGGGCATAGAACCCTGAGCGGGGAGCGCGACAGGATGCTGCGGAGTACGTCGCAGCACCCCGTGCAGGCCGCCAACCGTTGCAGGTCGGTTACGCGCTCAGGGGAAACTGATCGCCTGAGGCCGGCGCCGGTTTCCGGGCGGCCTCGGCTGTCTCGTCCATCATTTCCCCCAACTCGGAGCCCGCGGTTAGCACATGAAACCAGCGCAGGATCAGAAATACTGCGAGTATCGACCACAGGAACCAGGTGTATTCGATGAAGTGCAACATATTCTCGCCCTCAGGGACTGCCAGATCCGCATGACCGGCGCCTGGCCGGCAGTGTGCCTTTCCGAGCTAAAGACTACTATAACGATAGACATACTTGCAAGCGATATTTCTGGAAAACAAGGGCAGACCCGGCCGGCATCCAACAGCGAGGGCGCCGGCACTACAGGGCCGACAGTTACCGTCTCCCTTGACCTGCGGTCCAGCGAGGAGGACAATGGCTGGCATCTCGGCGGGACGCAACATACTCCCCCTTGCGGTTCGCAGCCGGGATGAGCCCCGTTTCTCTCGCGTGAGTGGGCCGCGAGTCATGAATTTTGTTCCGTGGAGGTTTCCAATGACGAAACTGAACCGGTGGAAGCTGGCCAGCGCTATGCTCTTACTTTGCACTGGGATGACAGGCATCTCACAGGCGCAGACGTTCACCACACTCGTGAATTTCGACATTGCCAACGGAGCCGATCCCTACCTTATGTCTCTCGTGCAGGGCGCCAACGGAAATCTGTACGGGACAACCAAGGATGGCGGAGGCTTTGCCAGCTGCGGATCACCCGGCTGTGGGACGGTTTTCGAAATCACGCGGAATGGAACACTGACTCAGTTGTACAATTTCGGCGCTGAAGGTCATGGCGCTTACCCATTTGCTGGACTGCTCTTAGCACCCAACGGGAAGTTTTATGGAACAACGGCCCGAGTGGGTTCGGTCTTTGAGATCTCCTCAAAGGGTCAATTAAGGACCGTCTATGGCTTTTGCTCTCAGCCAAATTGTTCTGACGGATCCACGCCGTGGGCTGGCCTAATGCTAGCCACCGACGGGAATTTCTACGGAACTACGGCTTACGGTGGAAACACAAACTGCGCTGGGGGCTGCGGAACGGTCTTTAAGATCACTCCCAGCGGCCAACTGGACACGCTTTATAGCTTTTGCTCTTCGTCAAACTGTGCCGATGGCTACCAACCCTTTGCTGGCCTGGTTGAGGGCACAGATGGGAACCTTTACGGCACGACGTACCTGGGCGGGAACAACAGCGGCGATTGTTTCACCGGCTGCGGCACCATCTTCAAGATAACCCCAACCGGCACGCTAAGCACGCTATACCAGTTTGCACTCACTGACGGCCAAAACCCTGATGCAAGCCTGATCCAAGGCGTCGATGGCAAGTTCTATGGAACAACGGTCAAGGGCGGTGCGTTTCGGGGTGGCACGGTTTTTGAAATCACGTCTGCGGGCAATTTGACAACCCTGTACAGTTTCTCTGGCGCAGACGGCCTAGGCCCGTACTCTGGGCTAGTACGGGCAACGGACGGAAATTTCTACGGAACGACCTACCTGGGTGGAGACTTCTCGTGCAACTACGCCTGGAGTTGTGGAACGGTGTTTAAGCTCACTCCGGCAGGCAGCTTGACGACTCTGCATGTGTTCGAATACGCGGACGGCGCTGAGCCCTTCGGTGGGCTCGTTCAAGCGACCGATGGAGCTTTTTATGGGACGGCGTACTCGGGCGGCAATTTCGTGTGCGATCGAGCCGCCGATTTCCCCGGCTGCGGCACGATCTTCAGCCTCGATGTGGGTCTTGGCCCGTTCGTCGCCTTCGTCCAAGCCGCAGGCAAAGTTGGTCAGAGTGGCGGCATCCTCGGGCAAGGGTTCACCGGGACCACCAGCGTCTCGCTGAACGGAACGCCGGCGAGCTTCACAGTTGTTTCCGACACATTCATACGGGCGACGGTTCCGCTCGGCGCAACCACCGGCTATGTCACTGTGACCACGCCCAGCGGGACGCTGACCAGCAATGTGCCGTTCCACGTCATCAAGTAAAGCTGTGAGCAAGAAAGAGGTGCAGCATGATCGGACATGACCGCTGGAAAACGATTGGGGCGATATTCGTGCTCTGTGCCGCGACGGCTATTGCTTCGCCTGCCCAAGTCTTCACAACCCTCTCAGGTTTCAATTGTGGCAACGGTTGTTTCCCTTACTTCGTTACTCCCGTTCAGGGCACTGACGGAAAACTCTACGGGACAACTGCGGGCGGAAACCGTCCCAGTTACCCTGGCACGACTTTTAGTGTCACTACCCTAGGCGTGATGACCGTGCTCGACATTTTTTGCGGTTCCTGCCAGGGTGGCTCCTCGCCTAACGCTGGATTGGTTCTAGACAACGACGGGAACTTCTACGGGACCACGTTCGGCTATGATTACGATCTTAACGATGGATCAGTGTTTAAGATGAACGCGAAGGGCACGTTGACGACGCTGCATCGCTTTCGCTCCACTGACGGCGATGATTCTTTGGCCGCGCTGCTTCTAGCGGCCGATGGAAACTTCTACGGAAGCACGTTTTATGGCGGGAACAGTGGCGGCTGTAGCATTGGCTGCGGCACAATCTTCAAAATCACCAAAGAAGGAAAACTAACGACCCTGCACAGCTTCGACCAGACCGACGGCGCCGGACCTGTGGGTGCACTGATTCAAGACACCGATGGGAACCTCTATGGAACCGCAACGTTTGGTGGGGCCAACGGATATGGCACGATCTTCAAAATCACTTCGGGAGGGAGGCTTACGACGCTGCACGACTTTGCTTTGGCAGACGGTGCCGCCCCTTACGGCGGGGTGCTTCTAGCCAGTGACGGGAACTTCTACGGGACCACATCCCAGGGCGGAGATCCAAACTGCTATGGCGGCAACTGTGGAACAGTCTTCAAGATGACTCCGACGGGCACACTGACTACGCTGCACAGCTTTGCGGGTTACCCCTCGGAAGGCGCCCAGCCAATGGCCGGGCTATTGCAAGCAACTGATGGAAACTTCTATGGGACAACCTATGACGGCGGGGCCAACTTCCAGGGCGGGACGATCTTCAAAATTACGTCTGCAGGCAATCTGACCACGCTTTACAGCCTTTGCTCGCTGGCTAACTGCGCCGACGGTGCCCGCCCCGAAGGCGGCCTAGTCCAATCCACCAACGGAATGTTTTACGGCGTCACATACGAGGGCGGCTACTACGACGATGGTACGGTTTTCAGCCTGGACATGGGTCTCGGCCCCTTCGTCACCTTCGTGCGCTTCGCAGGCAGGGTCGGGCGGACTGGCCCTATCCTGGGACAGGGGCTCACTGGAACTACGAGCGTCTCAATCAACGGAATTGAGGCAGACTTCACAGTGGTTTCCGATACGCATATCAAGGCCACAGTTCCACCGGGCGCGACCACAGGTTTCGTCACCGTAACGACGCCCAGCGGAACCTTGACTAGCAATGTGCCGTTCCGGGTGATCCCGTAACTTGATGCAGAGCGAAGTGACGGCCACCCCAAAGCGAGCTGTTCGGATTGTGAAGCACATCGGACCTGTGCCGTGCGTAGCGGCTTGCACCGCTTGCGGCCAGCAATTCCAGGCTCCCATGCCTGCGCTACGCAGCGTCAAGGATGCCACGGAGAATCTTCAGAGACAGTTTGACGCGCACAAGTGCAAGCCAAGTGTGCCTGCGGCAGCTGTGTGAAACAGCTCTTTCGCCGCCTCACGGCTGAAAACCGGCAGGGGCTATAATGGCGCGACGCAGATGGCCCTTACCTCTGGCACAAAACTCGGTCCGTATGAAATTCAGTCTGCGCTGGGGGCAGGCGGCATGGGTGAAGTTTACCGTGCCCGCGATACTCGCCTGGATCGCACGGTTGCGATAAAAGTCCTTGCTTCTCACCTTTCTGCTTCGCCAGAACTGAAACAGCGCATGGAGCGCGAAGCCCGGGCGATTTCTTCGCTGAATCATCCGAACATCTGCCATCTCTACGACATCGGTTCGCAGGACGGCACCGACTTCCTGGTGATGGAGTTTCTGGAGGGCGAGACTCTGGCCGACCGGCTGCGCAAAGGCGCGATGCCGCTGAACGAGATTCTCAAGATCGGGATTGCGATCGCGGAGGCGCTGGCGATTGCGCATCGGCAAGGCATTGTGCATCGCGATCTGAAGCCGGGAAACATCATGCTGACGCAGGGCGGCGCGAAGCTGATGGACTTTGGCCTGGCGAAGCCGCTGGGCCTACAGACCGTGGCTTCGGGGACGGTACCTTCTTTTACTGCGTTGCCCACGATGAGCGGCCCGAGTCCGATGACTCCGTTGACGACGGCGGGCAGCATTGTGGGGACGATCCAGTACATGTCGCCGGAGCAGATCGAGGGAAAAGAGGCGGATGCGCGCTCCGACATTTTTGCGTTCGGTTCGGTGCTGTATGAGATGGCGGCGGGAAAGCGGCCGTTTGAGGGCAAGAGCCAGATCTCGCTGGCGTCGGCCATCCTGGAAAAAGATCCCGAGCCAATCAGCGCGCTGAAGGCGCAGATACCGTCTGGTTATGAGCGAGTGGTGACGACGTGCCTGCGCAAGGACCCCGAAGAACGTTACCAGACCGCGCATGACATCAAGCTGGAGTTGAGGTGGATTGCGACGGAAAGGCCGCCGGCTCCAGTGGCAGCGCCCACGGAAACGGCGCCGGCACGCTCTCCACTGGTTTGGGTGCTGGCCGCAGTTGTAGCGGGTGTGATTGGCCTTGCTGTGGGTTGGCTAATTCACCGTTCGACACCGGCGGCGACGAGTATTCGCACGGTCATTGATCCTCCACCGGGCGCCGCGTTTCGCCTCACGGACGACGCCGGAGGGCCACCGGTGCTCTCGCCCGACGGCAGCACTCTGGCGTTCACCGCCATCGACCAACAGGGGAAAAACGGGCTTTGGTTGCGGCCCATGAATTCGGTGGAAGCGGGCGCGCTGGCCGGTACGGACGACGCGATATTTCCTTTCTGGTCGCCAGACAGCCGTTCCCTAGGTTTCTTCGTGAACGGAAAGTTGAAGACCATTGATGTGAATGGCGGGTCTGGGGTGGTGGTTTGCGACGCACTGTTGGGGCGCGGAGGCGCATGGGGTGCGAGTGGCGTGATTGTTTTTTCTCCTGGGCCGATAGGGCCCTTGGTGCGGGTGAATGCCAGCGGAGGCAACCCGGTAGAGGTCACCAAAATTGATACGCATCAACATTCATCGCATCGCTGGCCGTTCTTTCTGCCTGACGGAAAGCATTTTCTGTATTTGGCGCTCAATCACGATCGCGCGCAAAGCGGCAATGACGCGATTTACTACGCATCCCTGGATGGGCGGGAAAACAAGCTGTTGTTGCGCACACAGTCGAGCGCAGTTTATGCGGGTGGATTTCTTCTTTTTGCCCGCGGCGACCAACTGATGGCGCAGGCCTTCGATCCGGCGACTGGGACGTTGAGCGGCGAACCGCAGAACGTGGCGAAGGGAGTGATCAGCGACGCAACCACCTGGCACACTGACGCTTCGGCCGCAGACAACGGCCTGCTGGTTTTCGGCAGCGGAGGGAGCGGAGATGTGCAGTTGGTGTGGCTTGACCGCAAGGGGAACCAGATTGGGGTGGCAGCGGACAAGTTCACGAGTTTGCGATACGCGCAGATATCGCCACAAGGCGACCGCGTCGCGCTTCAGATCGATACCGGAACCAATGACATCTGGGTACTGGACCCGGCGCGTGGGGTGCGCACCCGACTGACCTTCGGGCCGGTGTCGAACAATGTTCCAGTCTGGTCGGCGGATGGCAAGTGGATCGCCTATTTTTCGCTGCGCGATGGAAAATCGACGATCTATCGCAAACCATCCGATGGCAGCGGCGCGGAAGAACTTCTAGTGTCCGATGATCGCGGTGTGATTCCCACCGACTGGTCGCGGGACGGGAAGAGGTTACTTTATGAGCGCGGGCCGCTGGGCGGGCCCAACGATATATGGCTGTTACCGCTCGAGGGAGAGCGCAAGCCACGGATGCTGCTGGCGCACGCCGGGGACGGGGTGCTTTCGCCCGACGGCCATTGGCTGGCGTACGATTCCATCGAATCGGGAGCGGCTGAAGTTTATGTGGTGCCGTTTGGCGGAGGAGAGGGCAAGTGGCAGGTCTCGCCTAGCGGGGGAGGCTTCCCGCAGTGGAGCGGCGACGGCAAAGAGCTTTACTACATGGATGGGACTTCCTCGATTCAGGCGGTGGCGGTAAAGCAGGCGGGAGGGGCGTTGCAGTTCGGCGCTCCGCAGACTCTGGTGAGCCGATTGACGATTCTAAGCGTCCCGTTCTTTAGTGTTACGCCCGACGGCAAAAAGATTCTGGTGGCGCACGTGGCACAGCAGGTCAGCCCGTCAGTCACAGTGGTTACGAACTTTGCGGAGGGGCTGAAGAAGTAAGCGAAGCAGTGAGTACCGTAAGAGCAGATATTTCGAATGATTGGCCAAACCATCTCGCACTACCGAATCACTGAGAAACTCGACGGTGGCGGCATGGGGGTGGTGTACAAGGCCGAGGACATCTCCCTGGGCCGCTTTGTTGCCTTGAAATTTCTTCCCGACGATGTGGCGCAAGACCCGCAGGCCTTGGAACGTTTTCGGCGCGAGGCGCGGGCGGCATCGGCCCTCAACCATCCCAACATCTGCACAATTTATGAGATCGGCGAGCACGACGGGAAGCGTTTCATTGTCATGGAATTCCTGGACGGAGTGACGCTTAAGCATCGCATCGCCGGGAAGCCGATGGAGACGGATGTCCTGCTGGGACTTGCGATCGAGATAGCCGACGCGCTCGATGCCGCACATTCCCAGGGCATCGTGCACCGCGACATCAAGCCGGCAAACATTTTCATCACCAAGCGGGAACACGCCAAGATTCTGGACTTCGGACTAGCGAAGGTGGCGGCGGCCAACCCGTCAAGCCAGATGGGGTCGGCAAATACGATGACCGCAGCTGAGGAGCAGCACCTGACCAGCCCTGGCTCAACCCTGGGCACCATCGCGTATATGTCTCCGGAGCAGGTGCGCGGGAAGGAATTGGATGGGCGGAGCGATCTGTTTTCTTTCGGGGCAGTCCTGTACGAGATGGCGACAGGCACGCTGCCGTTCCGGGGAGAAAGCTCGGGAGTAATCTCGCGAGAGATTTTGGACCGCGATCCGGTTCCGGCAATACGGCTGAACCCTGATCTGCCCCCAAGGCTGGAAGACACCATTAACAAGGCGCTGGAAAAAGATCGCGAGCTGCGTTACCAGCACGCCGCTGACATGCGGGCCGACCTGAAGCGGTTGAAGCGGGAAACAGAATCGCGGCACGGCGTGCCCACGAGTTCGGGATCGGTGGCGGCGACGCCGGAAAGCGGCTCCACTCACCCGAGCGTCGTCCAACCGTCATCGACAGCGTCCGGGTTCTCCCATGCGGTTGCTTCTCCGTCTTCGAGCGCAGTGAAAGTTGCCGGAGCTGCTGCTGTTGGGCGGGCAAAGCCGTGGAAAATTGTGGTCCCCGTCGTGGGTGTCTTGTTGATCGCGGCGGTTGGGACGTGGTATTGGCGCAGCCGGGCGAGCACGGTGCAAATTGAATCCATCGCGGTGATTCCATTTGCCAGCGCGGGTGGCAACGCCGATACCGACCTGCTCAGTGATGGCCTGACGGAATCATTGATCTCGAGCCTCGCTCATGTGCCCCAGCTGAAAGTAAAGTCCCGCAATTCCGTTTTCCGCTACAAAGGCAAGGAGGTTGACGTCCAACGACTGGGGAAGGAGTTGACCGTCGATGCGCTGCTTACCGGCAGAGTGGTGCAACGCGGCGACGCGATTCAGGTCAGCGCCGAGCTCACCAATGTTCAGGACAACACGGAAATCTGGGGCGAGCAATATGAACGGAAGGCATCGGACATCATCGCGTTGCAACAGCAAATTGCGGGCGATATCGCCAACAAGCTGCGTGCGAAACTGAGCGGAGCGGAAAAGCAGCAGGTCACCAGGCAAGGGACACAAAACGCGGAAGCTTATCAGCTTTATGTGAAAGGCCGCTATTACTGGAACAAGCGCACGCCCGCCGACGTGAATACAGCGATTTCGTACTTCAATCAGGCCATTGATAAGGATCCCAGTTACGCGGTGGCGTATTCGGGGCTGGCGGATGCTTATGAAATCCTCAGTTACTACGGCGTTGATGACCCGAATGACGTTGTACCGAAGGCGAAGGCGGCGGCCAATAAGGCCCTGGAACTCGAACCCACCCTGGCGCGCCCGCATGCCGTGCTAGGCCTCGCCAAGATGACCTACGATTGGGATTTTTCCGGAGGCGAGGCGGAGTTCAGAAAGGCCTTTGAGCTTGATCCCAGCGACGCCAGCGCCCATCAATGGTTGGCCCAGGTACTCGGTTACATCGGCGGAAGGCCGCAGGAGGCGATTGATGAGGTCAACCGCGCCCGTCAGCTCGATCCGCTTGCCCCCATCATCGCGTCGGCACTAGGAGATGTTTACCTGCGTAATCGTCAATTTGATAAAGCGATTGAAGCCGAGAAGAAAACCCTCGCAGACAACCCTTCGTTCGGCGTAGCGCATTGGGAGCTTGCAAACGCCTACTGGGGCGAGCACAAGTATGAGCAGGCCGTTCAGGAATTTCAAAGCTACGGGCAGTCGACCGGCAATCAGAGTTTTGCCGAGTACGCGGCCGCCCTGGACGCGGGTTACCATGCCGGCGGATGGCCGGCCGCAGAGCGTAAGGCGATCGAGGCCTTGCATGCACAACGCAAAGCCAAGACCGATTACCTCGCTGCTTACGAGATCGCGCAGTTCCATGCCGATCTGGGTGATAAGGACCAGGCTTTCGAGTGGCTCGACACCGCGTACCAGGAGCACAACATCTGGGTAATCGGCATTCCTACCGACTCTAGAATGGATTCGCTGCGTTCCGATCCGCGGTATGCGGAACTGGTGAGGAAGATCGGGTTGCCGCAGTAGGGGCGGGATATGCGCTTTCCCGGCAATCATTCCCATGAGGCACTTTCCATCTTTGTCTCGTCCGGAGCGAGACGCTGCGACCGGGTTTCTACTGGAAAACCTGGGCCGCCGGTTTGAGCTTGATCGAATGAGCTCCAGCGGAAAAACCGTCGAGCACGAGATTGTGATGCGCGATGACCTGGGAAGCGGACAGTACTGAAGTATCACGTGTCAGATGCCCATCAGCTACGAGTGTCACATCGTACCCAAGCGTAACTGCGCGACGGCAAGTTGTGTCGATGCAGTATTCGGTCATGCCACCCACAACGATCAGATGCTTGATTCCGCCCTTCCGGAGCTCATCCGCGAGTCTGGTTTCGAAGAATGAGTCGGACGCCTGCTTTCGGATGACAGGTTCCGCGTCGCGCGGGACAATGGACGCATGATTGCCCAACCCGAGGTATTCACTTCGAGAGGATGCCCCTTGGGACCGTCGTGCTGAATGAACAAGACCGTCAAGCCCGTGGACCGCGCTTTACCCAGCAGGCCCGCAATATTCGTCAACACAGCGTCTCTCACTTCGCGCGGCATCAACTCCACCAGGCCGGCCTGGACATCGACAATAAGTAGCGCTGCTTTCACTCCTCCTCCGGACGATTCACTTGATCTGCTCATAGCCACGCACCGTCCGTTTTTTGTGCCTCTGTAACCGGTGCTCATCATAAGCCATTGGCGCCCTGTGCTATAACACTCCCAGATGCCGACCCACCAAGGATCGATCCGTCTCTTCCGCGCCGCTGGCATTGTTGTGTTCCTGCATTGGTCGTGGTTTCTGGTGGCCGCGTACGAAATCAACGGCCGGGGGAGAAGTTATTCCTCTCTCACCTTCAATGCGCTGGAGTATCTGGCGCTGTTTCTCATCGTGCTGATGCACGAGTTCGGGCACTCACTCGCCTGCCGGCAAGTTGGAGGAGAAGCAAACCAGATTGTGCTGTGGCCACTCGGCGGGGTGGCGTACGTGAATCCTCCGCCGCGGCCGGGCGCCACGCTTTGGAGTATTGCCGCCGGGCCGCTGGTGAATGTTGCTCTCATTCCAGTCTTTTTGGGGATCGGACTGCTGAGCCGGTCATTGGGATGGTATGAATCCATTCCCAACCTCCACCAACTCCTACGCTCGATCGCGTACATCAACATCGGCCTGCTGATTTTCAACATACTGCCCATCTATCCTCTGGATGGCGGCCAGATTCTTCGCTCCCTACTGTGGTTCGTGCTGGGACGCGCCCGCAGCCTGATGGTGGCCACGATTATCGGCTTCGTCGGCGTGGCTGCGTTCATCGGCCTGGCCTTGTGGGCGCAGTCCGTGTGGTACGGCGTTCTCGCCGCCTTCATGCTGATGAATTGCTGGAGCGGGCTGCAACACGCGCGATTCCTTTCGCGCCTGGCGAAATTGCCGCGCCGCGATGGCTTCGCCTGTCCCCGGTGCAACACCGCGCCACCGGTGGGAGACTTCTGGAAGTGCGGCCAATGCGGCCAGCCTTTTGACACTTTCCAAACCCAAGGCGTCTGTCCCCACTGCGTAGCCCGGTTTGCCGCGAGTAGGTGTCTGGATTGCGGCGGACTGCATCCTCTGAGCGAGTGGATTGCTCCCGGCGGTACGATCGCGAGGCTGTAAATCCCGAAACCGACCTGCTCAGTGCAGCTCTGTGCCCTCCGTGGTAAGGACCTTCCTATGGTGTAAAATCGGCGCGGCCTTCGTCCCCAGACAAGGCCGCACTCTGACCAGTGCTCGGCTCCCAGGAGGCTCGTTCTGATCGGCCGCACACTCTCGCATTATCGGGTCATCGCCGCTATCGGCGCCGGTGGGATGGGGGAAGTGTATCGCGCCACCGACACCAAGCTCGGCCGCGACGTAGCGCTCAAAGTTCTGCCTCCCGATGTGGCCCGCGACGCCGAACGCCTCGCCCGATTCCAGCGCGAGGCTCGCGCCATCGCTGCGCTCAATCATCCCCATATCGTCACCATCTTTTCAGTCGAGGAAACCGAAGGCGTCCACTTTCTTACCATGGAACTGGTCGAGGGGCAGTCGCTCGACCGGCTGATCTGCGTGAGCGGCCTTCCTGTCGAGCAGATCGTCGAAATTGCCAGTGCACTGGCCGACGCGCTCGCTGCCGCACATGACAAAGGCATCGTCCACCGTGACTTGAAACCCGCAAATGTCATGGTCTCGCGCGATGGCCGCGTTAAGGTGCTCGACTTCGGCCTGGCAAAAGATGTCCGCGCGGACAGCTCCAACGACGCCACACTGACCTCGGCCGGCCACACCCAGGCGGGCATCGTGATGGGAACGCCGGCCTACATGTCGCCCGAACAGGTCGCAGGCCGCCCGCTCGACCACCGTACCGACATCTTCTCACTCGGCATCATCCTGTATGAGATGGCGACTGGGCGCCGACCCTTCGAGGGAACATCTTCGGCCGAGCTGGCGTCCGCGATCCTGCGCGACACACCGCTTGCAATCACATCCGCGCGCGCGGATCTGCCCAGCGATCTGGCCCGCATCATCCGCCGCTGCCTGGAGAAAGACCCCCGTCACCGCGTCCAGACCGCGCGTGATGTCGCTAACGAATTTCGCGATTTCGACCGGCAGTCGTCACAGGCGGTGGCGGTTCCCGCCTCACGTGCCGCGGTCGCCACGCCGGTCTCCGGCGCGGCTCGTGCCGATGAAGGCTTCTGGGTCGCGGTGCTGCCCTTCAAATACACCGGCGGCAACGCCGAACTCACCGCCTTGGCCGACGGATTGACCGACGACATCTTGACCGGTCTCTCGCGTTTCTCTTACTTGCGGGTGATCGCGCGCGGCTCCACGGCGAAATATTCCAGCGAATCCGGCGACATCCGGGCCATCGGCAAAGAGGTGGGAGCCCGCTACGTGATGGAAGGCAGCCTGCGCTTGGCAGGATCGAAAGTACGCATCGCAGTTCAATTGGTGGATGCCAGCTCCGGTGCAGGCCTGTGGGCTGAAACCTACGACCGGCCGTTCACGCCGGAGTCGACTCTGGATCTGCTGGATGATGTCGTTCCGCGCATCGTTGCTACCGTCGGTGACACCCAGGGCATTCTGCCCCACAGCATGACCGCCGCGCTCCGCAATCGCGACCCAGAATCGCTCACCCCTTATGAGGCAATGCTGCGGAGCTTCGGATACCATCAGCGGGTCAATGCGTCGGAGCACCTGGTGGCAAGAACCGCCCTGGAGAAGGCGGTAAAACAAGAACCGGACCGGGCCGATTGCTGGGCTATGCTCTCCTGGATCTACCGCGGCGAATACACCCACGGATTGAATCCCCTGCCCGATCCTCTCGACCGCGCGCTGACGGCGGCGCGCCGTGCCTTGGACCTGGCGCCCTCCAATCAGCTTGCCCACGTCGCTCTGGCCTCGGTCTTGTTCTGCCGCCACGAATTTGGCGCGTTCCGCACGGCCGCGCAGCGTGCCCTTTCACTCAACCGCATGGAGGGATATGCCACCGCCTATCTTGGTTTACAGATGGCATTTGCCGGCGATTGGGAGGCTGGCTGCGCCCTGGTGGAGCGGGCAACCCAACTCAATCCCAACCATCCGGGCTGGTTCTGGTTGCCTCTGGTCTTCAACGCCTATCGCCAGCAAGATGGACAACGCGCGCTGGAATTCACCCTGAGGATCAACATGCCGGGTCTCTGGCTGGCGCAAATCGCGCTCGCGGTTGTACGGTGCCAACTCGGTGAGATGGAAGCGGCCCGCACCGCAGTTCGGGACCTGCGGGCCCTGCGCCCGGATTTCGCGGCCCATGTGGATGAAGAACTCTCGAAATGGTGGCAACCGGATCTGGCTTCTCGGATTCTCGCGGACCTCCGCAAAGCGGGGCTGGAGATTCCGGACCAGAATGCTCGTGCAGTTCCTGCTCTAGCTTCCACAGCTGTCGCTGCCAATACCACCTCCGGCGCTGCCCGCGCCGTCTTGCGAGAAAACGAAGGCTTCTGGGTCGCAGTGCTGCCCTTTAAGTACACTGGCGGCAATGCCGATCTCACCGCACTGGTCGAAGGCCTGACTGCGGACATCGTCACCGGAATGTCGCGCTTCTCTTATCTCAAGGTGATAGCGCGCGGCTCGACTGCGAAATATTCCAGCGAGTCAGGAGATGTCCGAGTCATCGGCAAGGAACTCGGCGCTCGCTTCGTGATGGAGGGCAATCTTCGCCAGGCGGGAACCAAGCTGCGCCTCGCCGTGCAACTCGTTGACGCGACCACCGGCGCTCATATCTGGGCCGAAAACTTCGAGCGCACTTTCAACCCGGAATCGCTGTTCGCGCTTCAGGACGAACTCGTCCCCCGCATCGTCTCCACCGTCGCCGATGCGCATGGGATTCTGCCTCATACCATGAGCGAAGCCATCCGTGGGAAGAATCCCGAACAATTGACGCCGTACGAGGCGGTGTTGCGAAGTTTCAGTTACGCCGAGCGCATCACCCCCGAGGAGCATGCGGTGGCGCGCACCGCCCTGGAGCGTGCCGTGCAAGTGGCTCCGAACTATGCCTATGCGTGGGCGATGCTTTCCCTTGTCATCGTCGCCGAGCACCAGGGCTTCAACCCTCAACCGAATCCGCTGGAGCGCGCCCTCCAGGCCGCGCGCCGGGCCATCGAGCTCGACTCCTCCGGTCACCGCGGCCATCATGCTCTGGCCCTGGTTTTGTTTTTCCGCAAGGAAACGCAAGCTTTCCGAACCGCCGCGGAGAAGGCCATCGCCCTCAACCCCATGGACGGATGCAACATTGCCCACCTCGGCAGCTTCATCGCCTACGCGGGCGAATGGGAGCGAGGATGCGCCTTGGTCGAGCATGCTCTACAGCTTAATCCGAATCATCCCGGCTGGTTCTGGTTCCCGCTCTTCTTCAATGCCTATCGCAAACGTGACTACAGCGGCGCATTGAACTTTGCCCTCAAAGTTAACCTGCCCGGCTACCACGCCACGCACATGGCGCTCGCCGCTGCCTACGGGCAACTTGGGCAGGCTGATGAAGCAACCAAAGCGGTACAAGAACTACGCAAGCTACAGCCTGACATTGCCCGGATCGCGCGCCCTGCCTTAGGGATATCACTCGACCCGGAACTCGTCGAGCACATGATCGACGGCCTGCGCAAAGCCGGGCTGGACATTCCCGACGAAGGCAAATCCGCGGCCGTCGCAGCGAAGCCTGAGAAAACCTCCGCACCGGACTCCGGCGCCGTCCGTGCTGCCTTGCGAGAAGACGAAGGCTTCTGGGTCGCCGTCCTGCCCTTCAAATACACCGGCTCCAATGCCGATCTCACCGCGCTGGTCGAGGGACTGACCGAAGACACGGTCACCGGCCTGTCCCGCTTCTCGTACCTCCGGGTTATCGCACGCGGCTCGACGGCGAAATACTCCAGCGAATCCGGCGACATTCGCGCTGTCGGCAAGGAACTCGGTGCGCGCTACGTGATGGAAGGCAGCCTGCGCCAGACCGGAACCAAGTTGCGGCTCGCGGTCCAACTCGTGGACGCAGCCACCGGCGCACACCTCTGGGCTGAGACCTACGAGCGCGACTTCAGTCCCGAAAAACTTTTCGCCTTGCAGGATGACCTTGTCCCACGCGTAGTCTCGACGGTTGCCGACATGAACGGGATCCTCCCGCGCAGCATGAGCGAAGCCGTGCGCAATCGCCCGCCCGAGCAGTTGAGCCCCTACGAGGCCCTGCTGCGCAGCTTTGGCTACTCCCAGCGCGCCACTCCCGAAGAACTTGCCGCCGGCCGGGCTGCGCTGGAACTGGCAGTGCAGAAGGCACCCGCCTTTGGCGATGCCTGGGCATCGTTGGCCATACTGTGCGTCCAGGACTACGCACAGGGATTCAACCTGAAGGCCGACTCCCTGGCCAGCGGTCTGGCCGCGGCCCGCCGCGCTCTAGAGGCCGCGCCATCCAACTACATGGCCCAATGCAGCCTGGCCCAGGCGCTCTTCTTCCATAAAGAATTCCAGAGCTTCCGCATTGCCGCAGACCGGGCTGCCGCACTCAACCCCAATGACGGCTCCTGCATAGCTCTTCTCGGCGAGTTAACAACCTACACTGGTGACTCCGAACGCGGCCTCGCGCTGGTAGGTCGCGCCAAGCAGCTCAATCCTCATCATCCCGGATGGTACTGGTACGCCGACTTCTACAACGCGTACCAACAGTCCGACTATCGCGGCGCACTCAACTTTGCGCTCAAAGTCAATCTCCCCGGCCACTGGTTTCAACACGCAACCGTAGCCGCCGCTAGCGGCCAGCTCGGAGAAACTGATGCCGCCGCCAAAGCCCTGCGCGACCTACTCAAACTGCGGCCCGACTTCGCCGCCAGAGTCCGCAAAGATATGGAGAAATGGTGGAAGCCCGACTACGTCGAGCACCTGATCGACGGCCTCCGCAAAGCAGGTTTGAAGATTGCCGCCAAAGATGGATCGCGACCAACCAAGCCCCGATCCAAGACAAAACCATAAAGCGCCTTAACCTAAGGAGCACTTTCACATGAGCAAACAAACGGTCCGCTTTAATGTCAACCTCGCCATCCACGATGGAAAGCTCGACGCCTTCCAAGCCATCGCCCAAGACATGATCGCAGGCACTCAGAAAGAACCCGGCGCCCTTGCCTACGAATGGCACTTGAGCGCTGATCGCAAACAGTGCCGGCTCATCGAAACCTATGCCGATGCGAACGCCGTGCAGGCGCACATCAACGGCCCCGTGGTGCAGCAACTTGTGCCAAAACTCCTCGAGGCCGCGACCCTTAACGGGTTCGAAGTGTATGGCGACCCCGGCCCCCAGGCAACAGAAATGCTCAAAGGAATCGGGGCTAAGATATTCCCGCTCTGGCGCGGCCTCAACCGCTGAGGCAGTTGTAGCGCCGGCTGTCGGACTCCTCCCAAAACAAAAGAACCCGCTCCCAAACCCAGAGCGGGTTCCGATTTCCAATGTCAGCCGTCCGACTACTTCATGGTGTACGTCCCCGTGCATTCCCACGTCGCGCCATCAGCACCGTCACCCTTGCCGGCGCAAGTGCCTTCGCCCTTGGCCTTGGCAAACTTCCCGGTTCCGCCCATCATTGTCCACTTGTTCGTCCCGGAGGTGAATTTTCCATCTTTCATCATGCCCTTGCCGGTGTAGTGGTAGTGAATCTTGTCACCACTTTCTGCGGTCACTACGAACACCCCATGCCACGTAGTCGCGTTTCCCGTGGCTTCGTTAAACTGCGTGCCGATTCCCTCCTTTTCTTTCGTACCACCGATTTCACTCTTGGTGGCCGTGCAAGTCGTCTTGCTCACGGCATAGCTATGATTCGCCTTGTCGCCCACATCAATGCTGTGGTCGTCAGACGCTTTGCCACACTTCCACTGCGACTCCAACTTCTCCTGTGCCAGCGACAACGATGTCAGCAACACAACCGCACAGCCAATCAACCATAATTGACGCATGTTTTCATCTCCTCATAGAATTTTGAATTCAACCTGACCGGGCTTTCTGAAACTGGGGCGCAAAGATAGGTTCTTAACGACGCGCCCGCGGCGCACGCACAAGAATTAATGGGAAGTGCCTGGAGGCTTCCGGCGCGCACCCTTCCCAGGACTGTTCTTGGAACACCCGAACTGTACTCCCATCGCTGGAAAAGTCAAGGACCGTCAGTCGCCGGTAGTGCCTCAGTTTGAAATCTAGCAGGGTAGAACGGCGGCGCGGGCTGTGGCATACTCGGTTCGTGGCTTAAAAAGCAAGTCGCATGAAGACTTTTAAGCGGGTTATCCGAGTAGTGAGCAAAGTTATAGGCTACGTCGCTGGATTCGTACTCTTTTTCTCTCCGTTTACAAATACAGGATTGGCGCTGATGGCTATCTCCGGTGTGGTTGCCCTGATTTGCTTTGCGGCTTATATGTGGTCAGAGCCAGAAGAAGAAAATGAGGTTGAAAATTCAAACTGATGCACTACCGAGTCGCCTGAGCGCAATCGCACTGTGGCCGACCAACTGTCCGATTCGTCCTCAAGGTGATAATCTTTCCCCTTGATGAGCCTGACTCCCGGGACTAAGCTCGGCCCCTATGAGATTGTTGCCCTGGTCGGCGCCGGCGGCATGGGCGAGGTCTACCGTGCCAGTGACTCTCGCCTCAAACGTGACGTAGCAGTAAAGGTCTTGCCGCGAGCGCTTTCGCTTGATCCCGACCGGCTCCGCCGTTTCGAGCAGGAGGCACTGGCCACCGCTGCTCTGAACCATCCCAACATTCTGGCGGTTTTCGACATTGGCACAAGCGAGGGCTCGCCTTACGTCGTCTCCGAGCTGCTTGAAGGCGAGACACTGCGTGATCGTCTGCGCAGCGGACCGATTCCGGTGCGCAAAGCTCTGGATCACGCCTTGCAAATTGCGCATGGACTGGCCGCCGCCCACGAAAAGGGCATCATTCATCGCGATCTGAAGCCCGACAATCTATTTCTCACCAAAGACGGCCGCCTCAAAATCCTCGACTTCGGCCTGGCCAAACTGACGCAGGCCGAACCCAGCGCTCACACCTCACTCGCCACCGTGAGCCATGGCACCGAGGCGGGTATGGTCCTTGGCACAGCTGGCTACATGTCGCCCGAGCAGGTGCGTGGCCTGGCCCTCGACACCCGTTCCGACATCTTCAGCTTCGGCGCAATTCTCTACGAGATGCTCTCTGGCAAACGCGCCTTTCACGGAGATACAGCCGCAGATACCATGAGTTCGATCCTGAAGGAAGACCCTCCGGACTTGAGCGCAACCAATCGCCATGTTTCCCCCGCGCTGGAGCGCATCGTGCAGCACTGCCTCGAGAAGAGCCCTGAGGCTCGCTTCCATGCCGCCAGCGATATTGCGTTTGATCTCGAGCACCTATCCGGGATTTCCGGTACCACGGTGAGGACAACTCCGGTCGAGGCTGCGAGGCCCCGTCGCATGTTGCCGCGCCTACTAGCGGGCGGTCTGGGGCTCGCGTTGGTGATGCTGGTTGTCGGTTGGTGGCTCGGTCGAAACAGCGTCCACGCGCCCTTGGTTGAATACAAGCAGATCACCTTCCGCATGGGTTCCATTGGCAATGTTCGGTTTACGCCCGACGGCAGCATTGTGTACAGCGCGGTGTGGGACGGCGGAGAGCAGCAACTTTACATGGCCCGCGCCAACGATCCCAGTGCCCGCGAACTGGGCCTGAAGAACGCCGAACTGCTTTCCATCTCCAAGAGTGGAGAATTGGCGGTTCGTCTGAATACCATAAGCCCCAGCGCATTCTTGCAATATGGGACGCTGGCACGGGTTCCTCTGAGTGGGGGAACGCCGCGAGAGATGCTGGACAACGTGCAGGGCGCGGATTGGGCCGCGGACGGCGAAGCTATGGCGGTGGTCCGCTACCTCCCTGAAAACCGCCACTGGCGCTTGGAATATCCCATTGGCAAGGTCCTGTTCGATAGCATCGGCTGGATCAGTGACCCTAGAATTTCGCCGGACGGCAAGTGGATCGCTTTCGCCGACCATGACAATGTGGAAGGCGACGACGAAGGTTCGGTCGCCGTGATCGCAAGCGATGGCAAGGACAAAGAGAGGAAACTTTCTTCCGGCTGGGAATCAATTGAGGGCATCGTCTGGTCCCCGGCGAGCGATGAGATCTGGTTTACCTCAACCTACAGCGGCTCCGCCACCGATCCCCGCGCCGTCACTCTTTCCGGCAAGCTGCGGACCATTACCAACGTCCCCGGAGGCATGTGGCTGCAGGACCTCCGCAATGGAGTCGCATTAGCAGTGACCCACCAGACGCGGGCCGGAATTAGAGGCATCTCCCCGGGCGGAAAAGAAGAGCGCGAGCTGGGATGGTTCGGCTGGGCGGTACTGAGTGATCTGAGCCGCGACGGCAGAAAAATCTTGTTTTATGAAGTGGGCGATGCCGGTGGACCCACTTACACTGTGTTTTTACGAGATACCGATGGTTCGCCCCCCGCAAGTATGGGCGAGGGCGATGCTGTAGCGATCTCGCCCGACGCCAAATGGGTCGTTACCAAATCACCCAAGGGTGGACCCCTGAACCTGGTGCCGACCGGAGCCGGAGAGTCCAGGCCGCTCACCCGAGACGCCATCGTCTACGGTATTGCTCGCTGGCTTCCGAACGGCAAACAACTGCTGGCGATTGGCATTGAAGCCGGACACGGCGCCCGCGACTACTTGATTGATGTCGGTACGGGCGCCTCCAAACCCATTACTCCGGAGGGCGTCTCTGGAGTGTGGCTCCCGCCTGACGGCAGCAGTACGGCTGTACAGGGACCGGACGGAAAATGGGGGATTTGGCCTTTGGATGGCAGCGGCATTCATCTGGTCCCTGGACTTGACGCCAAGTACCGTGTGACTGGTTGGTCTCCCGATGGCGCATCAGTTTATGTAGCCTCCAGGGGGAGAGAACGCGCCGCAAAGGTTTACAAAGTGAATACGGTGAGTGGAAAGATGGATCTATGGAGAACCTTTGGGGCAGACTCAGGCGCAGCATTTTCGTCCGTTGACACGCTTTATCTATCAAACGACGGGACCGCATACGCTTATCGCTACAACCAGCTCACTTCGCAGGCGTACGTAGTGACGGGACTGAAATAGTTTCAGCGCCCCAGCTTTGGCCAAACCGCCGGCACTCGCGCTCTATATCGCCGATACTCGTCACCGAATCTCGCTTCCATCTCTCGATCCTCCATCCGAATCATAACCGCCCCCGTGACCACCGCGAACGCAGTCAGTCCATAGCAAACAACCAGCCCGGTTCCGACGCTCCACGCCAGCATTTCGCAAAGATGTGCCAAATAAACCGGGTGCCGCACCCTCGCGCGAATCCCTGTCATCACCAACCGTTGTTCGCCATGGCCTGAGATCACCTCTGGCAAACCACCCAGTTGCCGCGCGCTGAAGTTCTTGCTCGACTGCGAATACAGCCGCAGGCCTACGCCAAACAGAAACAATGCCGGTACCCAGGTCCATCCGCGGGCGTAGAGCGACATGTGCCGCCATCGCGCGGTAATCAGCGCCGTCATAGCCCACATTGCCGCCCAGGCCGGAAGCAACACGAGATAAGGCGACCATCTCCGCGACCGCCAATACTCCGCCCTGGGATGCACCAAGAACCAGAAACAAGGGATGGTCGAGTAAGCCACGCACGCCAGCCATCCCAGAAGATTGAGCCATTCATTCATTGAGGATTGAATCATTGTCGCATTGTGGTCACGCTCGCAGGCAGGTACAGCGCCTCCCCAATCAGTTTTGTGGCACAGTAGATGGTTCATGCCCACGCCGCCCGACCCCGGACTCGGTCGCATCGCCTTCCGGTATCCCGACTTCACCGCCTTCGCCTTCGCACGCTTCTGTATCGTGGCCGCGCTGGAGATGCAGTCAGTGGCTGTGGGCTGGCAGGTATATGAAATCACCAAGCGGCCGCTGGATCTTGGACTGGTCGGCCTGGCGCAATTTCTGCCGGGAATCGCCTTCTTCCTGCCCGCTGGTCACACCGTCGACCGGCTCGATCGGCGCCGGCTGCTGATGGCGTGTTATGTCGGATTTGCTCTTTGTTCGTCGCTGCTGTTGCTCATTGCTCTGCGCGGAGGGCACTCGGCACGGCCCATCTATGCGGTCGCGGCTTTGCTGGGCACGGTGCGATGTTTCAATTTCCCCACCGGACGTGCTCTGCTCCCGCAACTGGTTCCCGAAGAGCATTTCTCCAACGCCGTGGCATGGAACTCCAGCATTTTCCAGGGGGCAACTATTCTGGGTCCGACCTTCGGCGGTCTTCTCTACGCACTCTCTCGCGGACCCGCCGCTGTCTATGCGACCGCAATCGCCGTCGCTCTGGGCGCGATCCTGTCAACTCTGAGAATCAAAGCTCGCGAGAAACCCCGTCCCCGGGAACCCATGAGTTTGGCCACGGTTCTCGCCGGATTCGGGTACATCTGGAAACAGAAAGTGGTTCTGGGCTCCATTTCACTGGATCTCTTCGCCGTCCTGCTGGGCGGCGCAGTAGCGTTGTTGCCGGTGTACGCGCGTGAAATTCTGCATACCGGACCCTGGGGCCTTGGCCTGCTGCGCAGCGCTCCCGGAGTTGGCGCGGCTGCCATGGCGGTATTGCTGGCGCATCGCCCGTTGAAGCGCCGGGTCGGCCCGGCCATGCTGTGGTGCGTCGCTGGATTTGGCGTTTTCACGATCATCTTCGGCCTTTCCCGCAGCCTCATCCTCTCCCTGATCTCGCTCTCGCTGGTCGGCGCTACCGACATGGTCAGCGTGGTCATCCGCGCGATTCTGGTGCAACTCGGCACTCCGGATGAAATGCGCGGCCGGGTGAACGCCGTGGACATGATGTTCATCGGCGCCTCCAATCAACTCGGCGAATTCGAGTCCGGCCTCACCGCACACTGGTTCGGAACCGTGCCCGCGGTAGTCTTGGGAGGAATAGGAACGCTGGTGGTAATCGCCATCTGGGCCTGGAGATTTCCGGAACTGCGGCGGGCGGACCGCATGGTCAGCGTTCAAGAACAGACTACTTTGCCCGGATGAGGGACTTCGTCGAGCTCATGTTGTCATAGCGGTCGTACACGCGTACCACCACTACGTGATCAACCTGGCCGCTCGTCCCTGCCGGCATCGGCGCTTCGAAATCATAGTTCTCGTTCTTTGAATCCGAGAGCTGTCCCACCGGCTCGACAAACTGCCATTCGCCGGCGTCCACCGAATACTCAGCTTTCTTAATGGGAGAGAAACTGTCCCACGCGCTGAAGGTCACATGAATTCGTGAGCCTGCCACTGCCGCCTTCAACTCTTTGATCTGTGGCGGAGTGGTGTCCACTTCAAAGCGCGCGCTTTCCCGCTCCGCGCTCAACCCCTCGCCCGGAGAGTGGGAAGGCGCGTCGGAAGCCACCACTTTCACGATGTAACCACCATCGGGCAGAAGCGAAGCATCGAACGAATAAAACTTGTCGGTTACGTTATCTTTGAGCAGAAGCCACCGGGCCTCCCCGTCTCCGCGGTAGTAAACCGAGTACACCATCTGATCGTCGTTGTCGTCGTGCACACTCCACTTCACTCCGATGGAATCGCGGTCGTGCGTCGTGGGTGGTTGTACATCAAAATGCGGCTGCCCGCTTGCGCCGCCAGAGTCGCTGCCGCTGGTCTTGGGCAATGATTGATAGCGCACACTCGCTTGCACCGTCACGTCATCGAAATCGGGCGCGACATTCTTGGGGAGATAGTTGAGCGCAACGCTCTCCACCTGCGGCGCGACGCTGCCCGAGCGCAGCACCGCCTTCCATTGCACGAAGCGTGCGGAAGGAACGCTGACCATGCCACCCTTCCAGAGATCAACCTTCGTCCACGCGCTCCAGTTGCGGTCAGGATTATCCACGTTACCGCTGCGAGCAAAGAGTTCCACGCTCCCGGCTCCGCGGAGTTCTGCCCGTCCCCAGCGCGAGAAGATGTGAGCATCGAAAACGTCGCTCTCGTAACTGCCCTCCGGAGCCGCTGTCCCACCCAGCAAAAACACCTTCCCCAGATTGCTGGTCGAGGCGTAGAGCCCATTCGGAGCGCTGGCAAACGCCGTGACCTGCGTGGCGCTGGCTTTCAGCAAGTCGGTGAAGCGGTCGTCCCTGGCGATGGCGAAAACATGACCGCGATTGCCCGTCCCCGCCAGGAGAACACCGTGTTGGTCGAAAGCGAGACCGTACACCAGATCTTCGTGCGAACTCCATATCCGCGACGGCGAGCCATCGGGCGCGATGCGATACACTTCTGACCCGCCGGTCGCCCCGGCTCCAGGGCTGGGAATGTTAATCACCATCGGTTGGGTTGGAACAACCGCTGCACTCTGCCCGCCCGGCCCGGCCTGCGCCCCACTGCTGGGCGCCGCCGTAGGAATCGAGATCGGCGGGGACGCGAAACTGGGCGGCCCGGCGGTACGTTTCTCTCCTACGCCTGCCGCATAAATATTCCCTTCCTTGTCGATGGCTAGCGCCGTAATCTCCTTCTTGGGTGCGCTGTAGAGCACAAATCCTTCCCCGCTCGGGGAAATCCGATACACCAGGCCGCTGCTGTCGGATCCAGCGATCAGGTTGCCTTTCTTGTCGAACGCCAGTACCCGCATGTGCGATTCGTCGCTCTTGAAGAACACCGAATGCTGGCCCTTCGGAGTTACGCGGAAGATCTGTCCCTGATCGCCCGTGGCGGCATACAGATTGCCGCCCTCGTCGAGCGCAAGATTCCAGATGTACTTGGTGCCGGGATCGAAATAGACCGCCGAACTCCACTCCGGATCTACCGCCGCAGCTTTCTCCCCGGCCGCCGGCTTCTTTTCCTTCTGGGCCGCGTGACGTTCGAGCTTGTAAATCTTGCCGTCAGGATTCGTGGCCGCGAAGATGGCGCCGTTCTTATCCACGGCCAAAGCCTGCACTTGCAATTCCTGCGGCTCGAAAATCACCGTGGCCTTACCTTCGGGTGTGATCCGGTATACGCGCGCCGGAGACCCAGCCGCGGCATAAACATTGCCTTCGCGATCCGCCGCAATCGACCAAATAAACGCCGACGGAGTCGTCGCCAGCAACTTGAATGCGGGCGCCAGTTCCAGACCGCCGGTGCTGCGGATGGCAACGCCCTGAGTGGTTCCCTTGATCAGCTCTTCAAACTTCGATTGATCCCAGGTGCGGGTACCATCGGCGAACAGCAGTCCGGCGAAAAGTGCCGGGAACGTGGCTAACAACTGCAGTTGATTACGCAGGCGAAACGCCAAGTCGAAACCTCAATCAGCAAATTGGAGGAGACTTCAGGTTAACACAGCGGTCGGAAGCCTCTGTGTTCTCCGTGGTTAAAGACTTTCCGAACCTCCCCGCCCTCGCGGTACACTACATCCCAATGGCCCCATCCCCCAATGGCGCTCGCAATCCCGACCTGAGCGTGAGTTTCGTCGGCATCCAACTCAAGAATCCTGTCATTGCCGCCAGCGGCACCTTTGGATACGGAATCGAGTTTGAAGATATCGTCCATCTCAACAAGCTTGGCGGCTTCGTGGTCAAGGGACTATCGAAGGAACCCATGGCTGGCAATCCGCCGCCCCGGCTCTTTGAGACCGCCGCCGGAATGCTCAACGCCATCGGGTTGCAGAACATTGGCGCCCGCGCCTTTGTTGACGAAAAACTTCCCAAGCTGCGCCAGATTCAAGACATCGTTGTCCTTGCCAACGTGTTCGGCTACACCCGCGAGGATTACGAGCGCACCATCCAGATCCTCAACGAAGGCGAAGGCATCGCTGCCTACGAACTGAACGTTTCCTGTCCCAACACCGCCCACGGAGGAATCCAGTTTGGCAGCGATCCGCGCTCGCTCGATGAGGTCGTTTCCCTTGCCCGCCGCAACTCGAAACGGCCGCTGATCGTGAAACTTTCACCCAACGTGACCAGCATCGCGCAGATGGCGCACGTCGCACAGGAAGCCGGAGCCGATGCGATCTCGCTGGTAAACACTTTCGTGGCGATGGCGATCGACGCCGACACCCGCAAGCCGCGCATTGCCAACGTAACCGCCGGACTGTCAGGCCCGGCCATCAAGCCGATCGCCCTGCGCATGGTGTACGACGCCGCCAAAGCCGTGAAGATTCCCGTCATCGGCATGGGCGGGATCTCCACTGCGGTGGACATCGTTGAATTCATGCTGGCAGGCGCGAGCGCAGTGCAGATCGGCACCGCCAGTTACTGGGACCCGTGCGCCACAGAAAAGATCGTGGACGGGCTCCGCGACTGGTGCCTTGAACACAAAGTACAGCGACTGGCTGACCTGACCAACGGATTGGTTCTCGACTAAGCCACACCAAGGTGCAAAAACCCGCCGAGATCATCGGCGGGTGAAGGAAGGCTGACAGGACGCAAACCGATCATCTCAAGCCCGGCGGCGGCGGACAAGAGGTCACGCTTCCCTGGGTCTCTTGACCCTAGTAGCCGTGCAAGAGTCTGCACAACCGGGTGAAACCAGCCGCTCCCGGGTCAGATGTACGTCGTCGATGAGCGTACGGCGATTTCTTGCCAACAATCCCGAGTGCGGGAACCCCGAGTACGGGGACAAAGACCGTTCTTGACGAATCCGTGCAAATGTCGCCGGGGTCGGTTGCGCAATTGGCCCGTAGTTTAACCGCCAAATCTTCTTTTCCCACCCAGACGTGCACCGGGCGGGGCATACCCTGGCCATAATATCGGTGGGCGCGAGAGGGTATGAATTCACGAATCCTCTAAGTCTTGGTTATTCCATATTCCATAGATTTGACCCGTGCCGTTTGTCGCGACAGCCAACAACACCCTATATGTCATTCACTTAAGAACATACACACGTTGGCAAGACGCGTGCCCAGGTTTCACAAGCACTCCGCGTACGCGTCTTGTAGATCTGTGATCGGCAGTCATTCGGCGACACTTTCTAGGAACGTTATGAAGTGTTTTGTTGAGTGCTGTTGCCCGCCTCCGAGTCTAGCGTCTCTTTGCCCAATCACACAATTGAGGAGGATGTATGAGACTTGAGTCTGTAATCAGGCTGCTTGCGTTGCTGACCGTAGCATCTCTGATCCTTACTGGAGCGTCTATCGCCCAAAACATTGTGACCGGCGGTATATCCGGCACAGTCACGGATCCGACCGGCGCGGTAGTACCGAATGCCAGAATCACGCTGAGAAGCAGAAGCACCGGTGAAACCCAGGTCACTAATACAGGTTCGTCCGGCCTGTACAACTTCCCGCTGCTGAAGCCAGGCCCGTACACCGTCAGCACCTCTCAGTCAGGGTTTAGAAGCGTCAGTGAGAGTGTCGACGTGCAACTGGGCCAGATCATTTCCGTCAACATCAGACTCTCAGTTGGCAACGCATCCGAGACCATCGAAGTCACCGCGTCGGCTCCGCTGTTGCAGACGGAAGACGCCAACATCTCGACCACCTATACCTCCGCGCTGATTGAGAACTTGCCCAACCCAGGTGGAGACATTACAAGTTACGCCCAGACTGCCCCTGGAGTTCAGATGAACACAGGAGCGGGATTCGGTTATGGCAATTTCAGTGCTTTCGGGCTGCCAGCTACGTCGAACCTGTTCACCTTGAACGGAAACGACGAAAACGACCCTTTTCTAAATCTGAACAACTCTGGATCCAGCAACCTGCTGCTTGGGCAAAACGAAGTGCAGGAAGTGGCTGTCGTGAGCAACGGCTATACCGCCCAATACGGCCGCCAAGCTGGCGTGCAAGTGGATTACACAACCAAGTCAGGCAGCAATGCCTTCCATGGTATCGCCGAATACTGGTGGAATGGCAGCTTGTTTAATGCGAATGACTGGTTTCTGAAGCAGGCTGAGACCGTGAACGCGGGTACTCCGGGCGCCCTACCCAACCGTCCGCCTTTTGCCGTCGCGAACCAGTGGGCGGCTTCAATCGGTGGACCCATAGTAAAGAATAAGCTGTTCTTCTATGTGGACCAAGAGGGACTGCGCTATGCGCTGCCCAGCACACAAAGTATTTACTTGCCGACTCCAAGTTTCAGTGCTGCGATCCTTGCTAACATTGCCGCCCATCAGCCTGCGGAATCGGCATACTACACAAGCCTGATGAATCTGTATAAGGGTTCTCCAGTGTTCAGCCAGGCAAGTCCGGCGACATTCGATAAATATGGTGGCTGCGGCCTCGGATTCACTGCGATAGCAGGCTTCGGCCCGGCAAACCCGTGTACCATGCTGGCTTCTGCCTCCGGCGTGAACCACAACAAGGAATGGTTGCTGACCGAGCGCGTCGATTACAACATCTCTACCAATGACAGGCTCTTTGGCCGTTTCAAGGCGGATCATGGTTCACAACCCACATCCACTGACCTGATCAATCCTAAAGTGTTCAGCACACAAAGTATCCAGCCTGAATACGAGGGGCAGATCAACGAAACTCACATTTTCTCTCCGAGGGTTGTCAACAACTTCATCGTCTCAGGTCTCTGGTACTCCGCAGTTTTCCTGCCCGATAGCGGGCAGTCTGCGGTGATATCCGCTCTTGGATATAGCACGTTGCAAGTGAATGGCGGAGCTCTCCTGTCGGACTTGGGCGGCACGTTTACTCCCGATTACTTCTTTCCTCAGGGCCGCAACTCGACCATGGGTCAGGTCACGGATGATCTTTCAATCACTCGCGGATCCCACACCTTCAAAATAGGACTGAACTTCCGGCGCGACTACATTACCGACAAAGACGCGCAGGGCAATACTGGCGGCTTCGTCCAGTTCGGGACTTTGAATGACTTCGTCAACGGTGTGGTCGCGAGCGGCACCGGTGGCAGTCTGCAGCAAAACTTTACCGTGAATGGCGACGTGAGAATCGCCTTTTACAGCCTGGGTCTGTACTTCCAGGACGAGTACCGCGTGACTCCCAATCTGAAGCTGACCCTGGCGCTTCGTGGTGATCGCAACTCCAACGCAACTTGCGCCACCAATTGCTTCTCTCGTTTGAACACTCCGTTTTCAGGTTTAACCCATGACGTGAACACGCCGTACAACGCGATCATCACCACCGGATTAAGCAGTGCCTTCCCGAACATTGAGAAGATTGCCATGCAGCCTCGCGTCGGCTTTGCCTGGAGTCCGCTGGGCCACTCGAGCACCGTGCTGCGCGGCGGAATTGGCGTGTTCTCGGATCTATATCAAGGCATTCTCATGGACGCTCTGATCGGAAACTCACCCCTGACAAACGGCTTTACCGTAAGCCCTAAAGCTGCTACGCCGGTGGCGCCGGCGCTAGCCACTAGCGTGGCCGCGCTTGCCGCGAACTCGAACGCATCCTTCCTCAGCGCGTTCAAAAGCGGGGGGACTCTTGCCTCGATTTCTGCGAGCAACCCGTTCTTCTCACCGCCAGGCTATTTCTCGGTAGCCAACCAGATCAACAACCCCAAGTATCTGGAGTGGAATTTCGAGATCCAGGAAGCCATTGGAACCAAAACAGTGGTTAACCTCAACTACGTAGGTACCCACGGCTACGACAACCTGATTCAGAATGGGGCAGTGAATGCCACCAACATGACCGGGGTGTTTGGCACGTTTACTCCATTCGGCCAACTCCCGGCAGGATCTGCATCCCCGAGCGGAACGATCCTCTTTGCTGGTACAGATCCTCGCTTCAGCACCGTCAGGGAACTTTCGAGTACCGGTGTTTCAAATTACGCCGGCTTGGTCGCCACCGTGACTCGCAGAATGAGCTACGGTTTCCAGGGCAGCTTGAACTACACCTTCTCGCACGCTCTGGATGACATTACGACCACCAATCCTGGCACACCCTACAATCTCTTCTCGAGCCTGGCTTACCAGATTGATCCTAACAATCTGCGCCGGCTGAATTACAGCAGCTCGGATTCGGACGCGCGCCACAATATCACCGCTAACTATGTCTGGAATTTACCCTATAAGTTCCAGAACAAGCTCGTGGGTTACGTTTTGGGCGGTTGGGGCGTCGGCGGTACCTTCTTCTACCACACGGGTTTTCCCTACACCGTTCAGTCGTTTCAGTCGGGCGCATTTTATGACCAGGCCCTTCCACTGGCCAACTTCCTCGGAGGCAGTTCGGCTTGTGATTTTGGAAAGTCAACCCTCCCCTATGCAGGCAGTTGCCTGGCGGCCACGCAATTCGCAGCCCCGAACTTTGTGGGAGGTGTGAGTCAACCCGGATTCGGGAATGTTCCTCGCAACTTCTTCCGGGGACCCGGCTACTTCGATACCGACATGACGATCAACAAGGACTTCCCGGTGACCGAACGCGTGAAGTTCCAGTTGGGGGGCAGCTTCTACAACCTCCTTAACCATCCTAACTTTGCGGTTCCGAATGGATTTCTCTTCCAGGGATCTTTCGGACAGCTAAACCAACTCGCGGTCCAGCCCACCACTCCCTACGGCGCCTACCAGGGCGCGGGCGTGGAAGGCAGACTGATCCAGGTTCATGGAAGGGTTACTTTCTAAGGACCGAAGAAGTATCGTTGGGCCGGGCGGCTTTTTCTTAAAGCCGCCCGTTTTGTCAGGGTCGCGACTGAAGGTCGACTGGTGAATTCCGTTTTTAGAATTTCCGGAATGTTCAAATCCGCCCCTGCCACCTTTGGGTGCGTTCCAGGCTTTGACAAGAGGCATTCAGCGTCTTGCTGAACGTCTACGACGCATAGCACTCGATTAGCCGACAATCCGCGAGCGATGCAAGAACTGACCGATCTTCAAGTTCTGCGAAGAAGAACTAAGGAATCGAACGACTTGATGGGCCAATATCCACGCTGCTGCAGGCAGAACCAGCCAGGCCGTGGAGGCTAGAAACAATTTCCAGAACATTTATCCCCTCCCGACGAAATGGCGAGAGGAACTGCGCGCCGGCAAGTCAGGCCAGGGGACTTGGTCACAAAACCGGCAGGCCCACCCAAGAAGGGCGACCCAACACGCGTTCATCCTACGACTGACCATAGTAGTAAGGCAAGCGAAAAATCCTGCATTCTCGGCCTTTGGGGCATCATCAGTAGAGATACTGGCTGATCACCGCCCATAAACCAACACCCGGAACGTGCCCAGAATCGCCGTCCGCCGCGGATGGGGCTGGTCTGCGGTTGGGCTTGCAGCTGGAGCAAAATCCGCTGTGTCCACGAAGAGATGGTGGGTCTTGCTGTCGAGCCCCATCGTCTTCGCGCCGAACTCGGTCTTCACGCTCTCGACCTCGCTGAACTTGTCGGGCGAGTCTTCGTGGAAGATGTGGATCATCCCTTCACGAGTCGAGGCAAACACCAGACCGGTTTCAGGCTCATAGGCGGTGGCATCCACACCTGCGGAAATGGGGAACGATTGGATCACATGTCCATTGTCCGCATCCATCACCACCAGCATCTGCGGGCCGCGGCCCGCACTGAATAGCCTGCGATGCTCCTGATCGAGCGCCAGCGCGGTAGGCCCTCCAGCGGGCGCCAATGGCCAGCGGGATTTTATGGTGAGCTTGCGCGAATCAATGGCGACCACTTCGTTCTTGTCTTCCAGATTCACGTAAACGGTCCCCTTGCCATCGGCCACGGCGAACTCGGGACCTCCGCCCAGATTAATCGAGCCTACGGACGTCCCACTCTTGGCATCGATCACCGTGGTACTGTTGGGATCGCCATTCATCACAAACACGCGCTTCGACGCCGGATCGTACACTACGCTGTCAGCGTCCTTGTCAGCTTTCGCTTCGCCCGTCGTTTTAAGCGTTTTCAAATCGAAGATGACGACTTTGCCCTCGGCCCCGTCGGTGATGAATCCTCGGCCGAATTCGTGCGCCAGCGCCACGCCATGGACCTGCTTCATCCCACCGATGTTCCCTACCAGAGCGCCGGTATCCGCGTCGATTACTTTTATTTCCGTGCCATGCGAAAGGTAAACGCGGCGGGCGGAAGAATCGACTGTGATGTAATCAAAATACTCGCGAGTACTACCCGCGGCGGCGCCGAAGGTGTATTTCTTCAGCAGATGATATCCGCCGTTGACCGAAGCCGCGAGGGCAAGAACTCCGAGCAATATCAAAGAGACGAACGCGGTGAATCGCGAAATCATAGACAACTTCATGCAGAAACCCTCCCTATAGGTGAGGAAAGAGATAATGGCTGACCCAACATTGCACCACAGCACCACTCACTTTCCAACCATGGCGCCGCGCAACCAACATGACCTTCCCATATTCAAACTGAAGTGAACCTGAAGAGCTGGAACGTTTAGTGAGGAGCAGGCGGGGAGATAGGTCTGACCGGTGGTTTTGCAACACACCAATCCGGACTGATCACCTGCCGCTGCTATACCAGATCGAGCCAGGAGAGCGGAAGTTGAGCCCTTCGCCCCACACCGCCTGGGTGCGGCCCTGGTTGTCGATGTCCATTTCGAAGTAATCGCCAAACGGGAAGCTGTATCCCTTCGACCGAATATACCGGTAGCCCGGCACGTAGCTGGAAAGCTTTGACTCCGCCGACCAGGTTGCTCCACCGTTGCTGGAGCTGCGATAGAAGGTGTTCCAGAGCGGAGCATGACGCGTATCCATCCACGCAATGCGCACGTCGCCGTCTTCTCCCGCCACCAATGCCGGGAACGCGTGCTCCACTCCTTTCGGCGCAAGGGAAACATCCGTTGGCGCCGACCAGGTTTCTCCCGCGGTGGTGGAGGACGCGAAATAGATTCTTTGCGGAGCCTCATACCGGGTACCCGCATTCCACAATGTGTACAAAGTCCCCGCCGCGTCGGAAGCAATCGTGATCTGCGCCCCCAGGAAACCCCACTCGCAGTGGAATGCCGAGCAGTCCGGAGCCACACTCGAACTCGCCATGCGGGTCGTCGCCCAAGTCTTGCCGCCGTCGGAGGATCGGCTGGCGTACAGGTTCACTCGTCCCCGGGCAGCGCTGCTGTGGGTATAGCCTGCCCACGCGACGTGAATGCCGCGCTCAGGATCCACCGTGGCCCCGCCGCCTAGAGCCCGTATCAAGTTCAACTCTCGATCGACGTCCCCGACCGTGAACGTAACGCCGCCATTGTGCGATGCCGCCACTCGCATCTTGCCATCGCGATTGAAAGCGAGATACACATCCTGGCCTCGCACCGCGAGTACCGGCTTGTCGGCATCTTCGCCATCGCGGTCCGCGATCACCACCGACCAGCTCTGGCCGAAGTCCACCGACTTCGCCACCACCGCATCCGTGTTCCGGTTCTGTAGCCAGGCCGCATACACCGTCCGGTGGTCGGCAGGATCAACCACGATCTGGGGATCAAACTGACCGGTAAGATGAGAAGTAATCTCGCGCGCCGGCTGCCAGGTAGTGCCGTTGTTACTGCTGATCAGCAGAGTCATCGAAGGCACCGGACAATACATACAAGCCAGCACTTGTCCGTACTGCGGATAGAGAACATAGACGTGGCCGAAGCCATCGGCGGCAATCGCCGGCTCCCACTGATCTCCGACTCTGTAACCCACCCGTGTTTGAGGCGAAAACGCCGGGCTGCCAACCGCCGCGCGCAGGAATGGCACCAGCAGCAAGGCCAGACAAAACAGCCAGGCATGCCGGGAAATCCCACGCTGTGGAAGGTTTAGGGTCACAGAACCTCGAACCAGCCCGGGGAGAAAGGGCCGCTACCGGAGTCTATTGCGGAATCCGCGCCACGTCAACCGGGCCATAAGTCCCGTAGTGGGTCAGTTTCGCCGTCCCCTCCAGCCGGCCGGGATTGCTTCACACTTAGGGTCTCTCCGGCCAATCTTTATCAGGACTGACTGGGAGCGGCTGATCGGGACCGAGATTGGCAGCACTGACGGCGGCAAACACGAAGTTCTCGGGCGGAACCGGACTGCCGGCCAGCCGTCGTAACATGGCCAGTTGGCCAGCATGAGTCATAGCGTCGGAAAAGGGACCCTGAAGCATGATTTCGGCAGTGATGCCTCGAAACTGCGTTCCTATTTCAAGGTGCTTCGCCACGTCCGCCAGTGTCTCGTGAAAATGTGCAACCGCAGCGGCAAAGTCGGGCAGTACAGGCGCGCGGTAATTGCCACCGACGAAAAAGGTGCGGGCGTATCCCAAAACGCTGTCCATGTGACGAATCAACTCATGCGGCGTCCGAACCTGAGGCGCAACCCGGAACGCTGAGAAATCGGGTGGCGCCCCGCGAAGGGCTTTCTGCGTCCTATAGGCCAGAGCGGCCAGAAAATGCTTCAGCAATATTCGCCGATCATCCACGCTCAGCACCCCCGTCGGTCCACGTCAACATCATCTAGTTCGGCTTCTTCGCACTTGCCTTCGCCGCAGCCCTGGGGCCTTTTGCAGCCGGCTTGGGATGAGCATCGTCGGCAATTTGCTGGGCAATCCTGTCGGACTCCTGGACGAAGGTGCCCATGACCGCATCGACATTGAACTGAGTCGCGTCGGCCGTCAACGGCAGCTCCTTAATCTCCGGAAGCGGCTTGCCCACTTTATAGAGGGTCACATTGCTCAAGGCTTGAAACTTGGCGGGATCCAGTTTCACTCCCTTGGGTAGCGCGGACGGCGGCAGCCCGGCGCTGCCAGGCTCCGTCACTTGCGTCGAAACGGTATAAACGAAATAGTCACATTGCTTGGAACGAGCTTCGCTCTCCACATCCGCTTGGGGCGTGTCGGCATCCAGTGGGACGGGATCCATTTGCTGGCGAGCGAACTCGCTCATCAGATTTACGCGAAGGTTGTCGGTGGGCAGCGATTGGCCGCTCATGTCTTTGATCTTGACCACGCCAATGCGCACCACGCCGGCGGCCTTGGGCGCGACGGTGGGCGCAGGGGCAGCAGCGGGTTGAGCCGCTGGAGTTTCTTTTGCCGCAGCCGGTTCAGGGGCTGACTCCGATGGCGCTGCCGCAGCGCCAGCGGTCATCGCCGACATGTCCATCACCCGGCAGCCGGATGGCATCTCGAACAGCGGGTCATCCAGCGAGGTGTTGGTCAGTTCCACTACTTCCGTCGAGGTGGTGAATGTCCCCTGGTCCGAAACAATCGTAGTGGTCTGCTTCAGCGGGTATCCCTGTGGCGAACTTCCGCCGCCCTTCATCACAATCCGGTCATTGCATCCCGAGCGTCCGCCTTTACCCCCACCGCAGGCCAACGAGCGGTACGACTCGTCCGAGCAGGAAAACCCTGCTGACAGACCGGCGTACCAACCATCGATTTCCATCTTCATGTGAGATTGATTGCAAGCGTCGGGGCTGGACTCCATGGTCATGGAAGTCTTGATGTGGCGGGCCTTGTAGCCGAGCATGTCCTGGCGCTCGCCGGTGTCGTTGGCGGTGCGAGTAATGGTCAGGACGCCACCTTTGCGCGCGGGCGCAGCCTCGCCCCCAGCTCCCTCCCGTGCCAAGGCAGCCAGGCTTGGCATCGAGGGACAAGAGGTTTCACCGCCGCCCATCGCCATGACGACGCATTGGTTGCCGTTCACGGTGATCAGGCGCTTCTGATCACACTGCATGATCGAAACCGAACTATGGCCCCCGAAACTCATCTCGGTGCGCTGCCGCGGCCCTTTGATGTACACCGTACTTTCAGTCGTGTGTCCCATCACCGTCGTACGGGTTGTGATCTTCAGGTCGGCGGACGCAAGGCTGCACAAACACAGCAGGACTACCGAGATGTAACACAATAGGCGTATCACCGGAGGCCTCCTTAGATAGGCGCGCAGGTACAGCTTCGGACAACACCATGTCCGGCCGAAGATGTCCGGCTGAGATTGTAAGCCTTAAAGTGAGTTCGCGAAAAAGTTCTCCGGTTTGATGCTAGAGCTTACCTACTTTGTTGATGTTCTGCCCCGCGATCCAGATGTTCGCCCCGTCAAAGGCGACACCCACTGTATTTGTATTTGGGCTGAAAAGGCCCAGCGACGCTCCATCGCTGGCGCGCAACACATTCACATAATTCCCCGAGACCCATATGTTCTCCCCGTCGAAAGCGATGCCATACGGCTCAATAGGGGCATTGAATGTTCCTAGCAGCGCACCATCGCTAGCCCGCAGCTCTGTGACAGTCCCGCCCCCGTTATCGGCAATCCACATGTTTGCCCCGTCAAAAGCGATCCCGATCGGTCCCGAGCCTGCCGGGAAAGTCCCTAAGAGTTTCCCATCACTGGCCCGCAGCTTCATTACAGTGTTAGAGACGCCGTTCGTGACCCACACATTCGTCCCGTCAAAGGCCGCCTGGAAGGGACTGCTGCCCACCCCGAAGTTGCCCAGATTCTTGCCGTCACTGGCCCGTAGCTTCGTTAACGTGTTGCCACCATTTGGCACCCAGATGTTGGCACCATCAAAGGCCATCCAGGTGGCTGGAACGTTCAGCTGGAAAATGCCCAGGTTCTTGCCATCGCCGGCGCGTAGCTTGTCTACCGTGCCGTCGCCAACATTCGACACCCAAATGTTGGCGCCATCGAAAGTCACGCCGTAGGGCTCGATTCCAGCCTGGAAGGTTCCCAGCACTTCGCCGTCACTTGCCCGGAGCTTGGTCACCGTACCGTCGCCAAAATTAGCGGTCCAGATATTCGCCCCGTCAAAGCAGACTCCATAGGGCTCGTTGCCAACCGGAAAGCGCGTGGTCTCGTTAACGAGATACCACTTCAGCAGCGCAATCTTCAGCGGATTTAGATGTGCCCCCGCATCCAACTTAGGAGGCTGAGGCTGCGTCTGCAACTCCGCCCCTGCCTGTACCGGTTGATTGATCGGCTTCTGCGCCTGGATCGGCAGCAAGTTCGCCATCGCCAGAGCTACAACAATCAGAGACACGCAACTTAGGATGCGAGTTTTCATTTGTTTCTACTCCCCTGGGCGGTCACGTTGTTCTATAACTTGCCGATTTTGTTGTTGTTGTATCCAGCCACCCAGATGTTTGCACCATCAAATGCGACGCCGGTCGCGTTGGTTCCGGGGTTGTGCCAGTGTCCTATCGCCCTGCCATCGCTTGCCCGCAGCTCGAACAGCTCGGGCATACCCGTGACCCAGACGTTCGCGCCATCAAATGCCACGCCATATGGCGACCCACCGACCGTAAACGTGCCCAGAACCGTGCCGTCGCTGGCCCGCAGCTTGGACACCGTTCCATCCCCCTGGTTTACTACCCACATGTCGGCCCCATCAAAAGCGATCCCGAAGGGCTGACCACCCACGGCAAAAGTACCCAAGACCGTGCCATCGCTGGCCCGCAGCTTGCTCACGTTGTTGCTGCCCAGGTTGGTCACCCACACATTTTCACCGTCAAAAGCGAGCGCCGCGGGCGAGTTCCCTACGGTGAAGCTGCCCAGATTCGCCCCGTCACTCGCTCTGAGTTTGGTGACCGAGCCGTTACCGGTTTTCGACGACGTCGGCACCCAAATATTCGCTCCGTCGAACGTCATCCACCAAGCCACTACGCCCGGCACGGTGAACTTGCCCAAAACCTTGCCATCGCTGGCCCGCACTTTGCTTACCGTGCTCTCGCCGCTGTTTGAAACCCACATGTTCGCCCCGTCATAGGTGACCCCACCCGGGCCACTGCCCGTCGCAAACGTGCCAAGAAGTTGGCCATCGCTAGCCCGTAACTCGGTCACTCCGCTGCCGCTCGCTACCCAGATGTTCGCGCCATCGAAAGCCACGCCGATGGGCAGGGCACCGACAGCAAATTCCGTGGGCACGGTGTTCGCCTTATACCACTTCAGCAGCGCCACCTTCAGCGGGTTCGACAACGGCGGTGCGCCGTTTCCGATTGGCTGCTCCCCAGCGGCTTGCTGCGCATGGCTTGCGAACAAGTTCGCCGTCACCAGAGCTACGGCGATCAGAGACACGCCAATCGCGATTCGAGTCTTCATGGCTTTCTACTCCCCTTCGGGGGTCACGTTGCTCTACAGCTTGCCGATCTTGTTGTCGTTGTATCCAGCCACCCAGATATTCGCACCATCGAAGGCCACGCCGGTAAAGTTCGTATGGGCATAGAAGACGCGCAACGTCTTACCGTCGCTGGCTCGTAGCTCTGCGAGCTGCAGGCCTGCAGTCACCCATATATTTTCTCCATCGAAGGCAATGCCGTAGGGTAAGTTTCCCGCCGGAAACGTCCCCAAGACCGTGCCATCACTTGCTCGCAGCTTGCTGACAGTGCCATCCCCGCGGTTCGCTGTCCAGACATTCGCCCCATCAAAGACGACACCAGTTGGCTCGAGCCCAACACCGAACGTCCCCAAGACCACACCGTCGCTGGCTCGCAGCTTGGTTACGGTTGCGTTGCCTTGATCCGTGATCCACACGTTGGCACCGTCGAAGGCGGCCGCGATTGGATACGGCCCAACACTGAACGTACCCAGAATTTTCCCGTCGCTGGCCCGCACTTTGTTTGCGTATCCGCTCCCTGAACTGGTTCCGGTCGTTACCCAAATATCGGCCCCGTCGAACGTCCCCCAGAACAGCCCAGCGCCCACAGTAAAATTGCCGATGATCGTGCCATCGCTGGCCCGTACCTTGGTGAGATTTGCGCCTGTGGAATTTGTTACCCAAATGCTGGCTCCATCGAAGATGAGGCCTGTGGGAGAGCCACCAACCGTAAATGTCCCCTGGGAAGCGCCGTCGCTGGCCCGTAGCTTGCTTATCGTGCCGTCGCCAAAGTTTGCCGTCCAGATGTTTGCGCCGTCAAAGGCCACTCCCTCCGGCTCCTTGCCGACAGGAAATCCGGTGGGCACCCTATTGGCCGCATACCACTTCAGCAGCGCTACCTTCAGCGGGTTCAAACGTGCCCCCGCATCCAACCTGGGAGGCTGGATCTGCAATTCGGGCACACCTTGAGGCAGTTGATTGAAGGCCTTCTGCGCCTGTCCGGCAATGAAACTGGCCAGGGTCAAAACGGCCAATACCAGCGAGGCCCCAACCGCGATCCGTTTCATGAAGTTCTACCTCCCCAGGAGCAACAGCCCGGCAGGTCGAACGCAAAGGCCGGCGGCGCCTTAAACAGGCAGAGTTCACCTGCTTCAGAGGGCCCCGCGACTTCAGTAGTGAGGTCCTGCTGAGCTACGGCGTGAACTCGAATACAATCCCGGCCTCGCTATTTCCACCTGACGCAGTGGTCGAAAACAGATTGCCGGAAGGGTCGGCATTCAGCCCGTAGTAGGGGTATCCACCGTCGGGCTTCTCTTTGAAGCGATGCAGTACGGTTTCGGTCCAGGTGTCATGACCCCTCACCGGACTCAGTTCAAACACCGTGCCGCAGTCGCACGCGGGAAAGCCCCCCATCGAGGTCGTGCCATACATGTTGCCGACCGAGTCAAAGGCCAGAGTGCTGGTCGGATAACCACCGTCGTTGCCTTCGGCGAAGCTGTATAGAACGCTTTCTTGTTTCGCGGTTAAGTCCAGCTTGAATACCGCTCCAACCCCATTCGCGCCGCCGTAATAGGTCGTGCCGTAGAAATTGTTCTTTCCGTCGGTGATCAGGCCCCCATAAGGAAAGGCAGCATCGGGCTGTCCGCCGAAAGAGTATAGGGTGGTGAATTTCCACTTGCCCCCGGCGAGTGGAGACAACCGGAATGCCGTGCCAGCCTGGTGCGCTCCGCCCAGTTCCGACACGCCGTAGAAGTCGCCCCCAGCCAGAAGCAGCGAGCCGAGCGAACCCACTGCTCCATCGTTACCGCCCGTAAAGGCATGGATCACAGTCTGCGTCCACGTACCGCCCTGAAGTGAGAGCTCATACACCACTCCCTCGCTAAATTGGCCGCCGTCGGGGGTCGTGCCGTAGAGATTCCCGGCCTTGTCAAACACCACGCCGCCTCCAGGCCCCGAGCCATCGTTGCCGCCGGTGAAGTTGTACAGCACGCTTTCGGTCCATCTGCCATTATTGTTGGTCAGCTTGAAAACCACTCCGCAACCATCGCCCGAACACACTCCACCGCTGCCCCCCGAAACCGTTGTACCGTAAAGATTGCCGCTGCCATCGAGGATCACACCGCCATAAGGATTCTTTCCATCCACCCCGCCCGAAAAGCTGTAAAGAACGATCTCCTGAAAATTCCCGCCCGAAAGCCGTTTCAACTCGAATACGGTCCCGAATCCTCCGGCATTGCCACCGTTCACCGTGGTGCCGTAGCCATTGCCGGCAGCATCAAACGTCAAGCTGGTGGCAGGATCGCCTCCGTCATTGCCGCCGCTAAAGCTATAGACCATCTTCCCGTTGCTGGCCGCCCACGCGCCGTTGACCAGCATCGCGGCCACTGCAACCGTCGTAAGAGCCTTACCTGGCAACCACCTCAGCGATTTGCTTCTCATTTTCGGTTCCCCCAAAAGTCCGTTTCCAAGCGGAAGATCAACGCTCCCAGATAAGGCAGCGGCCTGCCACTATAGCACTGAATCAGGCCTCCAGACTGCGGCCTTGACATACATTTTACAAATGGACCAGCGGCCAGGCCACGCCCCACAAGGGTTTTGCAACCGACAGCGCAGTTCTCCGGGGTTTGATCTGCGAACTCTGCGCCAATCTGCGGCGGAGCACTTGTCACTTTCTCCGCTCTCCAGCATCCAATACAATCAATCCTTTAAGAGGGGGTATTTCGATGTCCAAGGCCATTTTTGCCGCAGGTTGTTTCTGGGGAGTCGAAGCCACGTTCCGCCAGTTGCCCGGCGTGATCTCCACCCGTGTGGGCTATACCGGAGGCCAGACCAGCAACCCTACCTACAAAGAAGTCTGCACCGACCGCACTGGCCACGCCGAGGCTGTCGAAGTCAACTACGATCCCGCCAAGCTGGCCTACGAAAAGCTGCTCGACGTTTTCTGGGAGAATCACGACCCCACCCAGGTCAATCGCCAGGGACCGGACTTCGGCACCCAGTATCGTACGGCGATTTTCTTCACCACTCCCGAGCAGGAGGCTGCCGCCCGCGCCTCCAAAGCAGCGCTCGAAAAATCTCACCGCTTCTCGAAGCCCATCGCGACTCAGATTGTTCCCGCCGTGACGTTCTACGAAGCCGAGGACTACCACCAGCAGTATCTGGAGAAGAAAGGTCTGGCAAGTTGCCACATCAAGGCGTAGGCATCGGACCGCCTCCGGGTTTCTCCGCGCACTCGCTGGCTGTTCTTTGCGATCTCTGCGTCTAAGGGTTCGCCCTTGCCGCTCACGCCGCCGTCAGCAGAATCGGCTCGCCTTTAGTGATCACCAGCGTGTGCTCGTAGTGCGCCGAAGGCCTTCCATCAGCGGTGCGCACCGTCCATCCATCTTTGGCTAAGAAAGCCCGTCCCGATCCCGCCGCAATAATCGGTTCAACCGTAATCACCAGCCCTTCGGTCAGGATCGCATTCGCGCCGGGGTCGGCATAGTTGGGAATGCGCGGCTCTTCGTGGATGGTCCGCCCAATGCCGTGTCCACCCAGATCGCGAATCACCGAGAAGCCGTTGCGCCGCACCTCGCGCTCCACCACCCGGCCAATCTCGGACGCTCGAAACCCAGCCCGCGCCACCAGCATTGCCTTCTCAAACGCCCGCTCCGCGCACTCGATCAAACGGCGGCTGGCTTCGGGCACCTCACCCACGGCCACCGTCACCGCCGCGTCCGCCATGAATCCATCTTTCTCGATGGTCACATCAAGCTTCACCAGATCGCCGTCCTGCACTACGCGCTCTCCCGGAATGCCATGCACTGCCTCGTCATTCAAGCTGATGCAGTTCGTCCCCGGAAACTGGTAAACCATCTGCGGCGCCGACTTCGCCCCATGCTGCCGCATAACCTCAGCGCCGACTTCATCCAGTTCCGCGGTGGTCACGCCCGGGCGCACCGCCTGCTTCATCGCCTCAATCATTTTTCGGACGATGACACCCGCCGCCCGCATGCCTTCCAATTCCTTGGGATCAGTTATCGACATACGTTCTTAGCCTAACTCATGCCGCGGCCCCACTCCAAGCCCGAGAAAAGATCCCCCCTCACGAATGTAGCCTGACCAGATGCCAATTGCTAAATGCCAAGTGCTGAATGCTGAGTGCTAAAAGCTAATGCCCATGCTTCACCAACCCCGGCCGCACTCGCAGAAACACATGAAATGAAACCGGATTGTCCCCATAAATTGGATTCAGCACCGCCGGTTTCGAGTAAACAGTCACATCCGCTCCCAACCCCAGCTGCCAGCGATGATTCTGTAGCAGATCACGCACTCCGCCGAACGTGTAGGCCCCAATGCGAAACGAAGGAGCTGGAAGAAGTCCGGGAAACAGTTCGTCCTTGTCCACCAACTCCAGCCGCGTGTAGGCATAGTTCCGCTGCCAGAAATTCAGCGTCGATTCCATTAGATAGCTGTTCTGGTTGGTGTCTGCCGCCTCCTTGTGCTTACGCCCCCAGATCACCGAGGTAGCCCAGTTCCCTTCTCCAAGCTTCCCTCCCGACAACGGCCGGTTGTATTCCACCGACGCACTCTGCCGTCGTTCGTCTTCGGGATCTGCCGCCTCCGGATGCAGCAAGTCTCCATAGCTGTACTGCGCCGTCCAATTGCGCGTGGGAGCCACACTCGCTCGAACCGACCAGGAATCAAGCGGCGCCAACTGTATGCTCCAGCGCTCCTCATTCGGCTCGTGCCCGTTGAACGCCGATCCTTCAATTTTGAAGCGGTCAATCACCACTCCCGTGGTCGCCACTCCAAAACTGGTATGCGTGGAATCCTGTAGATGGTGCCCCAGCGGCGCCTCCGGATTCTCCGACGCCGACTCCCGATGGATGTACGTCACCGGCCCCAAAGCCGGCTCTGCCGAGGGTCCACCGTAAAATATCCACGAGACTCGTTTGTTGATCGGCACCGTGTAAAACAGCGCCAGTTCAGCAAAAACATTATGCGGATGCTGATGGTCCACCAGCGGCTGCCCGTGATAAGTCTCGCCAGTCTGAAACAGCTCCGGGAAACCTGGATGCGGCGAAGTCAGCGACTCCGCCGAAGACATCTCGCGGAACAGGATCGTGCCCTTCCACAACTTATGCTGCTGCATGAACATAAAATAGTTGGTCGATTCGGCTTTGCCTTCGCCCCGCGGCCCGCCCTGCTGATTGTAGGTAACAAAGATCTGGCCGTGGGCCATCAAGTCCCAGCCTCCGCGCGAAATCATCCAGTCGTGCGCGGGAACCGACGCGGGCTGCCACCCTGTCCCCGACGAGGCATGCGGAGAAGGCATGTTCGACGTTTCGTCCATGTTCATCGCACCCCCGCCGGCTCCGGCCATGTTCAAAACTGGCATGTTCATTCCTGACATGGCCGGATTGCTGTTTTGCGCCACTGACAAGGGAGTCAGTGAACTAATCGCCAAAATGCACAATGCTAACTTCCGCACGCTTAAATCCTCCGCAGCACACTCGACGTGTGTGTAATCGACCCGATTGTCGGCAGACGGTTTTCTGCCGTACTCTTGGCTGAAAAACAGAGAGTAGCAATCAGGCTAGATACGCAACGAGGTGACACCCGGAGAGCCAAAGGCAGGAAGCCTTGGCTGACCCTGACAGGCAGGTTCCGGCAACGAAGGAACAGACAATTCAATCCCGTAAGACAACTGCAGAACGGCAGATCGAAGCTCAACCGCTTCCCGCACCGCCGCGAATTGATGTCCGGCCCGGCAGCATTGATAACTTACCGGATTGGGTGCCGGGGCCTTCTGCCCATGCTCATGGCAACCTGCCGCCTTCGGCTGCGAGTTCGCGGTCAGCCCATACGCCTGCGGGAGCGCCGGGGAAACCACCGCCATCAGCAGCACCAGCGCGATCAATTTGCCAAGCGGTTTCATGGAGGTATTACGATCCTGTGATTTTCAAGCGCAAGTCTTCCGGGAGACGTTCGCGGATTTCCGCCGGCAGGCGATCATGCACATGCCGCGCCCCCACTTTGGCAGCGTCCACCACCGCCATCGGCGCAGGAGTTGCCACCGCTACCACCAGCCAGATCAGCGCCGACAGCGCGAACCCCGCCAGCGCCGCGACTTCCAGCCAGAAGGCATTGCGCGGGCCAAAATGACGGATCACGCCAAATGCCAGCAGAAAAACCGCCGCCGACGCCGACGCCAGGGCGATCAGGGAAACGTCAATCGTCCGGTGCAGGCGCTGCCGCTTATGGCAGCGCTCGCAGGCGGCGAAATGCTCTTCGTAGGCCTCGCGCATTTCCGGCGCAATGCCCGAAATGTCATAGCGCCAGCCCGCCAGGATCTTGCCCACGACGGGATCTACGCACTGGTTCATAAGGATGTGATGACCTACAACCGGATTGGTTGCATCGCCTGAGCTTGCGTCGCCAGCTCTATCCGATTGTGCAGCAACGAACGGCGCGTTCCCAACGCCATCTCGGCTTCCCTTTTCGCCACTTCCGGATGGTTATTCTGCTCTGAAAGATGCGCCAATACTATGTAGGATGCGTTTCCATCATAGTCGCCGGCAAAGAATTCCGCGAGCGCCTTGTTCGACAAGTGTCCAGTGCGGCTTCCCACCCGCTGCTTCACCGACCAGGGATAAGGCCCGACCCGTAGCATCTCCAAATCGTGATTCGATTCCAGCACCAGAATGTCGCAACAGCGCAAATGGTCACGCACGCTGGCCGGCATGTATCCCAAATCCGTAGCTACACCAATTTTGATGCCTTCAGCGCGAAATGTGAAGCCCACGGGATCAGCCGCATCATGAGGAATAGTGAACGGAGTGACGGCAATATCGCCAATCTGAAAACTCCGTCCGGAAGAGAAGAATTCAATGCGCTCCGTGTCCGGAGGCTCTCCGGTGGCGTCCCGCACCGCCCGCGACCAGGCCTGGTGTGTGGCTCCGGTCATGAACACGGGAACGCTGAGCTTGCGGGCCAGTACCAGCAAGCCCGCAACGTGGTCGGAATGTTCATGGGTGATGACGATGGCGGACAGGGCATGAGGATCGTCTCCCGCTGCCTGCATGCGTTTGAAAGTCTCGCGGCAGGAAATTCCTGCGTCCACCAGGATGCGCGTCGACGAGCTTTGCACAATCGCGCTGTTTCCCCGGCTGCCGCTGGCCAGCACCGAAACCGACACACCCATGCCCGCAGCATACGCGCCTCCGCTGTGGAAGCGCGATAACTTTCTAGATAGCCACCACCTTTGAGCGAAACCCTGTGATTCATCCCAGGTCATTCCAAGGTTGGAATTCCGTGTTGTCCAGTTGACACAAACCAGATTCTGGCTAAACCTAAGTCATGACCAATGAAGACAGATGGATTCTTGTGACCGCCGCCGCTGTGGTTGTTCTCGTTGTTTTGCTCCTGACCGGTCACCTTCACATGTTTCACCATTCTCACCTCTGGCGCCGGTAGCAAAGGTGGCCACCCGGTTTCGCCAGCGCTCAGGAAACCGGCCAGCTTTGGGTTTCACTGGATCGCTGCGCTCACTTGCGATGCAGTTCATTCCACCCCTTCCGAGCCACGGACCCGCCGTAGGCGCCGGCAATGCCGGTGAGAAATCCCAGGAATGACTCGTAGATCTGCGCCCGGTAGGGCTTCTCGGTCAGCAAGATGTAAGCCAGCAACTGCACCAGCGGAACAAAGACGCCTACGATGAGAATCCATCGCCAGGGCCGCTCCGGACGAAGCAGCGCCAGCAGCATGGTTGATGTCAGCACAAAGAGAGCCGTAGCCAGCAGGTCGCCCACCTTCACATCCAGCGTTCCGGCGGCAATCCCCAGCCCCGCCCCCAGCATGTAAACCCAACCGTCGGACTCCGCCACCAGCCTGAGCTCCTCTGTGAACCTCTGTGACCTCTGTGGTAAAGCTCTTCCCTGCGATCTAGCGAAGGTCTCCCGCAACCTCTGCGATGAAAGATGAGCTTTCACCTCCCTCACCAAAACGCCGAAGGCCAAGTGCTAAATGCTAACTGCTGAATGCTGAGTGCTGAAAGCTGACAGCTACTCCCCCGCCATCTCATAAAGCCGGCTCACCGTATTCCAATTTCGCATGGTAGCGCCGACCACCAGCACTCTCTCCAATACCCCATGCGTCAGCAGCCGCGCCTTCCCCATTCCATCCACGTAATAAGCGTAAATTTCTCTGCCGCCGCTACAATGCACTTGCTCCGCTTTCGAGGCCCGGGCCCGCAACTTCTCGATCGCCGCCGCTTTCGGAGCCTGCTCCAGAAACGCAATGAATACTTTGGAGGGATCGCTGCGGCTTTCCTTCACAAAGGGATTCCCATCGATCGCCCGGCCCAGTTCTGCCGCCGTCCGGGTGATCACGGACGCGGTAAACCCGAACTCCGCCACTATCCGCTCTTCGATCCTTTTCGACAGCCCTGCCGGCGCGCTCCTGCCGGTCTTGAACACCACATTCCCGCTATTGATGTAGGTCCGCACCTGCTCGAATCCCATTCCTTCGCACATCACCCGCAGCCGCGCCATCTCGACCCGCTTATGGCCCAGCAAATTGATTCCCCGCAGCATGGAAATGTAAATCGGCATATCACCGTATCCCGTAGAGACGCAGCTTGCTGCGTCTCAGACTTGCACCGCACTTCTCTGCAAACTCCGTAGTCCCTTCGCGATCTCTGCGATCCAAGGTTTGCTCTTAGCCACCACCACGGAACCCTCAGTGCTGAATGCTGAGTGCTGAATGCTAAGTGCTGATCCTCTAGTATTTATAAAACCCTCTCCCACTCTTCCTCCCCAACCACCCCGCATCCACCATCTTGATGAGCAACGGACAGGGCCGGTACTTCGGATCTCCCAGCCCATCCAGCAAAACCCGCATGATGTCGAGACAAACGTCCAGCCCAATAAAATCCGCCAAGGTCAGCGGCCCCATGGGATGCGCCATCCCCAGTTTGAACACTTCATCCACCGCCTCCGGCGTGGCCACGCCTTCCATCACCGCGAACATGGCTTCGTTCAACAGCGGCATCAGCACCCGGTTCGATACAAAACCAGGCGCGTCGTTCACTTCTACGGGCGTCTTCTCCAGTTTCACCGCCAGATCGCGCACCGTGTGAAAGCTTTCGTCGGTCGTCGCCAGGCCGCGAATCACTTCCACCAGCTTCATCACCGGCACCGGATTAAAGAAGTGCATGCCAATGACTTTGTCCGCCCGCTTGGTCAACGCGCCCAGCTTGGTAATCGAAATCGAAGACGTATTCGACGCCAGGATCACTTCCGGCCGGCAGGCCTTATCCAGGTCGCGAAAGACCTGCGCCTTGATTTCGAACTTCTCCGTCGCCGCCTCAATCACGAAATCGCACGCCTCCAGCTTCGCTCTGTCTGTCACCGGCTCGATCCGTCCCAACGCCGCGGCCTTGTCGGCGGCACTGATCTTGTTTTTGGCTACCTCGCGGTCCAGGTTCTTTCCCATCGTCTCCATGCCACGATCCAGAAACCGCTGCTCCACATCGCACAAAATCACGCCGAAGCCACTGCGGGCAAACACATGCGCGATGCCGTTGCCCATGGTGCCCGCTCCCACCACTCCCACCCGCTCGATGCTCATAAGAAACCGCCTCCGCCCGGAAAACCACAAAGTTTAACACCGACCCGCGATTGAGGTTTTCTTCGCGCTCTTTGCGAAGCCTTTGCGCCCTTTGCGGTTAAGGTTTTGACCGCGGAGTACCGCCTTTCGCACCCTCAAAATAAAAGGCCCGCTTCTTCCGAAGCGGGCCCGCAAGTCCAGCGAAACTACTTATTCGCGATCCAAACTCTCGTCAATCACTACTTTGCCGCTTTTTTCCACGGTAATCACTTTGTGCACATTCTTGAATCCAGTCAGGGTGATGTCGATCATGTAATTCCCGGGATTCAAGTAGAAGTCAGCCGGCGACGCCCGGTCCACAATCCGATTGTTGACCGCAATCTGCGCCCCTTTGGGCTGGGTCTTGATACTCACGACGCCCATCCCCGCCGTATCCGACCCCCCAAACACTTTCTTGAATTTACCTCCAAACTTGATCTCGTCGGTGTTGCCCAGCGCCCGCAGGGTCGGCGACAACTGGAAAGTCTGGCCGATTTGCAGGTTCGCGCTGGTGGCTTCATCCAGATACCCCTGCTTCTTGAAGACAAAGTTGTGAGTGCCCGGCCGGTCCACCGAGATTTGCGCCGGCGTCACTTTGCCGGTGTCTCTGCCGTCCATCCACACCGCCGCGCCTGCCGGGTCGCTGTGTGCAGACACGCTGGCGGAAACCTGCGCCAGTTGCACGCTCAACGCCGACTTGCTGCCCGAGCTTACATTGACCGTCCGCGTATCCGTGACGAAACCCGGCCTACTGACCGTCACCGTGTGCTGGCCTGGCATCAGGTTCGCTAAACTGAAGGGCGTAACTCCCGCCGCTTGCCCATCCACCTGAATCTGCGCGCCTTGCGGCGTAGAGTCGATGCTCAACTGCCCGGAAACGATGGCAGGAGCTGTGGTCACCGTCTTTCCCTTCTTCTTATTATTGGTCCTGGGGTTGATCTTCGGAGTTATCTCAACCGTTGGCGCGGCTTCCACTGGAGGAGTCTCAGGTGCAACTTGCGCGGGAGCCGGCGTGGCTGCAACTGCTGGCACCGCCGAAGTTGCATTCGCCGGAGTCGCAGCTTGCGTGGTTACCGCCACCGGCGTGCTGTCGTCATCCGAGTCTCCGGAGTGGATGTGATACCAGATCCCCCCAATCGTCAAGAGGATCAGTGCTGCTGCTCCGGCGATCGAATAAATGAACAGTTGCGGCGGAGTGTTCTTGATTTCGCTGACTGCTTTTTTCGCCACTTCCCGCGGTGGCGTTCGCGGTTTCTCGGGCGCCGATGCATTGTGGAACACGGCAGCCTTTACGGGATCTGCCACCACTGGCATTTCCTCTTCCTCCGACGGCGCGGGGTCCACATAGACCTCCTTGAGCGGAGGCAGTTCGCTGATTTCGGAAAAGCTCACACCCTTGCCACCTGCCAACCGGCTCGGGTCCATCATCGGATCCACGTGGATCTTGGGTGTCTGAACTTGCGGAGCCTCAGGTGCCATAGTTCCCGCTGACATTCTTGCTTCTTCGAGCGCGGCTGCTTCCACCGTGGCTTTGACGCACGATGTAACAAACTGCGAGCTCGGATCCAGGTGCGGAGTTGTCGGCGTATTGCCTGCCGGTCCGGCCCAGCCGGCGCTGGCCGCAGCTGCCATCGCTACTTCTGCCGGGGCCTCTTTCTTCGGAGCTGGCTGTGTCTTTGCCGCCGCCGGCGCTTTCGCTCTTGCCACCGGGTCGGCCTTCGGCGCCACCGCAGCTGCCGGCTTGGCTCCCACCGACTTCGCTGGACTCGCCTTGCACTTCTCCAAATCGTTCACCAGTTCTTGTCCCGACTGGTAGCGCTCCTCCGGCGCTTTGCTCAACGCTTTCGCGATCAGCGCACTCAATGCGGGATGCGTCTTCGGGTTTACGTGGTTCACCGGCACCGGCGTGCTTTCAATAATCGCCTGCCGCACTTGCTCGGCGTCATCGCCGTTGAATGCCTTGCGCTCGGTGACCATTTCGTAGAGAATCGCGCCCAGCGTAAACAGGTTCGAGCGCGCGTCGATGGGATCTCCGCGCAACTGCTCGGGCGACATGTAATGCAGAATTTCCGGCGCTTTCCCCGCTGCTTGGGCCGCCGGCATGCCTGATCGCGATATGCCAAACCCCAGCAACTTCACGATGCCATCCCACTGCACCATGATTTTTGCCGGCTCCAGACTGCAATGCACCACTTTGCGCACGTGCGCGTGGTCCAAGCCCTGGCAGGCCTGGCGGGCGATGTCCTGCAAATCCCAAATCGAAAAGCCTTCTTTGCGGGCCAGCATGGTGGCCACGCTGTTGCCCTGCACGTATTCCATCGACGCGCAAAGCTTGCCGTCGATCTCCTCCACACCGTTCAGCAAGGCGATATTGTGACTGGCCAATGCCTTGCTGGCCGCGGCCTCTTCCTGAACGCTCTCGACCACGGCTGTCGCTTGCTCTCCGAAGGCGTCGAGATCCATGGCCTTCAACGCGACCGTCTTATCGCCTTCGGTGTCGGTGGCTTTGTAGACTGAACTACGGTCGGACTTCGCGAGTTCGCTAAGTATTTCGAAACGCCCGAGTTTGTTCGACATTTCTTCTGACCCCTCGTACAGAGCAAGACGCCCCCTTTCATCTCACATAGATGAAAGGTCCAGCGTCATTTCCTGAGGGAGGACTAGACAAGGATAATCTTGGGCAAACCGAATCTTCGAGTTACGAAAGTACTTGCGACGAGAGTGTGGGTTCGGGCTTCAGCAAATGCCAGGCCTCGCGGTATTTCGCATGCCTCTCGTCAGGCCTATGGGGAGCAAGATGAAGGCTCAAGCATTTTGCTATCTTCTCGAAAGGCAAGATGTACCAGGCATCGATGGGGATCAAGTAGGCTGCAAAGAAATCCACCGTACCCTCAGCATATAGTTCCCGCTTATGCCCATGTAGATGCAGGCTGTAGTATTTGCAACCGGGTCGTTGATAAAGCGTGGATTTGACCTGCACCCTTAAAATCCTGTTGGCACACTCCACACCCACGTCATAACCCAGTGAATCGCCATACGGCTGGAGGACATGTATACCCTTGCCCGCCGCCTTCGCCATAAAACATAGCTCTGCCCATTCACCCCGTTCTTTGTGGGTCTTGAATACAGTTGCCGGTGTCTCTATCACTTCTTCCTCCAATAAAAAACGCGGCCACATGGGCCGCGCGCTTTTCTAATTTTGTCATTCCAAGAGCCGAAGGCCCGAGGAATGTGCCTTTCTAAGTAATCGGAACCAAATTATGTCCCTACTTTCAGAATAGCAAATTGCAAGGGTAAGTGAGACACGATTTCGAAATTTATATTTGGACTCGAATGACCAACTTATACGGAAAGTGACGGAAAAGGGGGCTTGACAAGGTTTTTTGGGGCTCGCCCCAAAGTCGGAAAAAGGGTCTTTTTGGCCTCGAAATGTTCCGTTTTGAAACTGGAGAGCTTGCCAATTCCCTGCCAGGGTGGCAGGGTTTCGCGCGGCCTGAAAAGGCTTAGCCTACCTCCCTGTTTTGCGTGGCTTTGGCTTTCGGAATGCCAACACAACTTCCCGACGCATCCGACCGTCCATGGCAGCCGCCTTACGAGGCGCGGAGGGCGGGGGCAGGTATCGACGGTTAGCGGGCAGCTTGCGGACGCGCCGCTCTTTGAATCTCAATCCACACAGTTTGGCGATACTACATATGATTTGTGAATTCCGGATGAACGTCCCGCGAATTGTGTTCTCGCCAACTACATATACTGCCTTGCCACCAGGAGCGAGCACTCGTGCAACCTCACGGACGGCCGAATGCATGTCCTCGATGTAGTGGGTCAGTATTGCTTTGTCGCGCGTGCCCAGGGCGGGACTAAGCTTCAAAGCAGCGACAATGTCGCGGACGTCCGGATCGTTCTTTGAACTGTTCTTGGTAGCGTCGGCCCCCACGCAGTCCCCGCGCAGCTTGCGCAGCATGGGAATTCGGTAGCCCATCCAAATAAGTGAGAATTTACTGCAACGGATGTAGTCAATCGCGTTCAGATACGGCGGCGAAGTAACGACCAGATCGATCGAGCCACCACGAACGGGAAGGCTCCGGGAGTCTCCGAGATGCACCCGCGGTGCTGGTCCACGACCGGTTCCCTTCTTGTTGACGCAATTCTCTGCCACGTGATCCACCGCAGACAGGAATTTGCGGAAAGGCTTCACCGGCGCTCGTCGAAACGCCTTGTGTGGACGGCTGTGGGAGAGATCCATCGCCAGCGAAGCGCCGGATTGTTTCGTGATGATAAGCCTCGACAATGCGCATAAGAGAACGTTACGCGTAGCCTCGTTCCGCACTCGTGCTATCGCGATTGCCAGGGAGCAGAGCTGCCGCCGGGCGTATCCGTCGAACCAGTAGCAGACGAAACGACGGGTTTCTCGGTCCGAGCGCGAAGGGTACGCCTCACGCTGTGGCATTTGAGCAAAAATCTTCCTTGCTCGTGCAAGGACTTCCCGCGCCTTGGACCTAGCTTCCTCAACCTCGACCGCTGTTGTCCAGACTTTGGAGATGAGCACGGCAAGAGGGTCGATATCCACTCCGACTGCCTTGTGCCTCTTTAGGCGGGCCAGCGCTATGACGGTTCCGGACCCGACCATCGGGTCGAGCACCCGAAGCGGTCTCTTAGCTTTCGAAATGATTTCGAGCGCAATTCCAGGCGCCATGCGAGCAGGAAATGGGTGCACCGAATCACGGCCGAGGGCTTCGTAGATGGTCTTCTTGTGGATGCTCACCATTTTATCCTTCATCGCTCGAGCCGGTGCCCCCGAGGTTTTGTATGAACTGAAGGCTGCCTTGGAACTTGTAGAACAGCCTAGCCTTGCCTTTGCCGTTGTAAAGCACCTTGATATGGTGAACAGCCTTCGGGAACTTCTTCACCTCAAGTTGCGGATTTCCGATAAAGCCCTTTTTCCGGGAAATGGCTTCTTGATTCGCGCTTTGTTTGTATCCCTGTATCGAGGAAGCCGTGTGAATCGCCAGAGACTCCGCGCCATCCGGCGAAGTCGCTTGGATGTAATCGATCAGGAACTTGGGCAGAGCGTCATTGCCGACTTTTTCTCGAAGCCTTTTCATTGTTTCGATACTGTTCTGGCAGCTGAGCACAACAGCATCGAGATCGCCAGAGTAGTCGAACATCCCAAAGGACATCTCTCCCTTATCGAGAGCCACTGTCGCCTTGTTGATGCTGGAATCCGAAGCAACCGAAACGCGTTTGTCGCCTATCCAGACTGGAGATCCCAGGTCGTTATCGATGGTAGCAAGAGCCAGCCTATGAAATATGAAGCACCTGTGCCAGTCCGCATAGAGTTGGGCCGGGATCGTGAGTTCGAAGTATTTCAGGTATTCCCCTCTGGCCCCAAACATCCTTGCGCGCTGGATATATGTGTCCTGCTGTAGCTTGTGTTTGACGTTTCGCGTGAAGAACATAGATATCAGATTCGGAAACGTGACACCCCGCGAAACGATATTGCCACCAATAATGATGGTGAAAGGCGACGACGGTTCAGTCGCGGTGTCCCCAACGGCTTTACGATCCCGCTCGCTGTTCAGCACAACAAGAGCGGCCCGTGAGGCATTTGCGACAACGTACTCTGTCAAGATATCGGCGTCCGCATCCGGATAAAGCTCTTCTGCGACTTGGTGCACCTGCGTGACTAGCGTTCCGAAATCGTCGCCGTCGGTGTCTCTGAGGGCTTGCACGGAGTGTTCGATCATTGCGCGATCGGCTTCATGGTCTTGCCTTTTGCCGCTCGTATGCACCAGCATAGTGTAGTTTTGCTCAGCACCGTTCACATGGGAATTCAGGTAGGCAACCGTAACCAGAAATCGTACTAGCGCGGCTCGCGCTTCATCGGGGCTGCTCTGTAGCAGCAACTTGCGCCGATACGACACTTTCTTGTCCAGGGGAAAGAAAACATCCTGGCCTGTGTACTTGGAGTGCGACCGGAATCGGACCCACTTTGCAGTATCGTTCTCGAGGGTGTTGTTGAGATTGAGCCTCGCTGGTGTCGCGGTCACACCGATGTAGTGCCCACTGTTACCGATCAACTTTCCTACCAGTTCGTTTATCTTTGTTTTTGCGCCTTGATTGATCTTCGCGTTGGGAGTCGCATAGTCCGCCTCGTCATCAATTACCACGACGTTGCCCTGACCTTTCAGGCGGCCGATCAGATTATCTAGGTCCCGGGAGTTCTTCTTGCAGAACACGACCAGCTCTTGGGGGTTCTGGGTCTCTGAAGATTGGAGAAGTTCCGACAGGCTTCTTGGGCCGGGCGCGAGTCCTGAAGCTTTGAATCTCTTCAGATTCTGCGTCAGCAGGTCAACACTGTCGTTCATGAGATGCACTATCGTTGCGTGTCCTTCGTCCAGAAGCTTGGCCGTCAGGCAAATCATCATCTCCGTCTTGCCACTTTGCGGCTCCCCATAAATGATGAGCGATGAGGCCTCATCCTTGGAGATATTCGCAACCGCTGCGTTTACCGCCAGTTCGATGGAGTCTGTGGCGATGGCCTTGGCCTGAAGTCTCTGAAGCTGCTTCGCGTAGCGACCCTTCAGCTTCGCCTTGTCTTTGAACTTTGCTAAATCAATTCCAGGCGTCATTCAAACCACCTTTCAATATTGCATGGAAAAAGGGGCCACGGCTCGCGCCGCGGCCCCCCTCGGAGTCGCTAACGTTGTACTCCTTTGAAGTGTTCTTTGCAAAGGCACTTTCGTGCCATCGCCAGCAGCATAGCTCCAGGATGGGCACCAGCACTATTCCAGCAGTTTCACGTCCAGCAGCTTGGCGTAGCGTTCAAAGTCACGGTCGGTGGTGAGGATATGCCAGTTGTGCCGCCGGGCCAGCGCGCAGATCAGGAAATCGATTGCCGAACCGGCGATGCCCTTGGTGCGGCACTGATTACTTATTCGCGCCGCTTCTTCATAGTCCTTCACTTCCATCTGCGGATCCTCGAATGCGCTTAGATAGTCGCGCAGCTTGCGGAAGCGCTCTGGCTCGCGAATGCCAGACAGTAATTCCATGCGGACCATCCCCGGCAACTGCGCCCGGCCTTCGCGGATTAACTCTGCCAGGGCTTGCGTCAGATGCTGCTCCTGGGGGTTCAAGTCCTCACGTTTCCGGCGCAACGCCAGCGACCAGACGGGAGTGTCCACCAGGACCATCATCGGCGGGTCTTACCTCTGCGCCGTTCGGCCTTATAGTCGTACGCGGGGTCAAAGTCGAAAGTGCCAAAGGCTTCGAGCAGGCGCACCTGCTTCCTGCGCCGGACGTACTCGTCGAGCGCCGCAGTCACAGCTTCCCGCTTGGTCTTGTGAGCGCCCGCGCGCCGCGCCTCTTCGATCAGTTTGTCATCCAGCGCCAGATTGGTTGCCATGTGTAGATTATTACACATGCTGATGTGTGATTCAATCAGCATCGATCCGTCGCTGGCGCAGCAGCTCAGGCGGAGGGATGCTGTAGGACTTCTGCCAGTGCGTGCATGCGCGTGGCGTCGGCTGGAGTCTTGGCGGCGGTCGCACTCTTTTCGAGCGCAGGCGCCATGGCCTTCAATTTCGCCACGCTGGCCTTGCTCAAGTGCAGCCTCTCGGAGCGGGTAATCGCCCTCTGAAGCTCGCTGATCCGGCTTGCCGGCAGAGCTTGCGATCGCGACAACTGGTCCACATAGGCTTTGGCTACGACCAGCTTTGCCGGCCACGCGATCTTTTGCTGGTTCTGCACGTTCAGGCCAGCCACGCGAATAGTTCTGGCTGCGTCGATTTCGTTCTGGGTCAGAAATTTGGTCGGAGTCAGTTGAAATACGTCCAGGCCGCGGGCAATTTCCGAACCGTAAATGTAGCCGTTGTACCAATAGGCAGACCACTCGCCGCCGAGTTCCAGGATTTTCGGATCCAGCGGGCCGCGATCGAAGTAGGCAATCTCAAAGGGGTTCGCCGGGTCGGTGAAGTCCATGACTGAGACCCCACCCTGGTACCAAGCCTGCACTTCAATATCGCGGCCTGGAACCGGGATCAGGGAACCATTGTGGGCGACGCAGTTTTCGGTGTCGCCCTGCGCGGAGGGCAGTTTGTAGTAGTTCGCGAAACTCAGCTTGTCGTCGTGCAGGCGGAAGATGGCATCCGCGCCCCAGTGGTTGGGATCGTTGGCACGGCAGCGCGCTCCCAGGCCGCCGCCCCATTCGTCGGTGAACACGACCTTACTGCCATCGTTCGAGAACGACGCCGAATGCCAGTAGGAGTAGTTGGGATCATTCACGGCATCGACTCGCTTGGGGTGTACCGGGTCTTTTATGTCGAGCAGAATTCCGTTCCCGGAGCAGGCACCGGCTGCCAAGCCCAGCGCCGAGTACACGGTGATGTCGTGGCACTGGTCGCTGTCCTCCGGCTTCACCGGGCCCTTCTTGCCATGCGTGCCGCCGTTATTCAGGCCATTGATGGCGCTGGTGTGGGGGTCGATGAACACGCGCGGACTGGATACGATCTTCGCGTCCTGGGGCGCAGCCAGGGGAACTTTGATCACGTCGATACGAAATAGCGCCGTATTCGGATCTTTGTCCGCTTTTTCTCCGGAGCAGCCGGCGAGTTCTTCGGGCTGACGGACGAAGGAAGTTTCCGACACATAGATGTAGACGTTGTCTTTGTCGTTCGGATCGGTCACCAGAGTATGAGTGTGGGATCCGCGGCAAGTCTGGACAGCTGCGACTTGCTTCGGATTCTTGATGTCGGAGATATCGAAGATTCTTACCCCGCGGAAACGGTCTTTTTGCGCGACCGGGATGGGATGTTTTTTCTTCTTTTCTTCCTCTTTGTCTACGACTTTGTCTTTATTCTTGTCGTCGCTGGCCTGGTCTTTATCTTTTTCTTTCGCGGCGTCTTTGTCTTTGTCTTTGTCCTTTTCCGCATCTGCGGGGAGAAGCGGTTCCGGCGGAAATCCGTCAACCCCGCAATCGAGGCGTCCGTTGGGCATTTCGACCGACATGAACATCAGATTCTTGTAGACGGAGACATCGCCCTGTCCGCCGGGGCAGACCATGGAGGTCAGCAATTTCGTGTTCGCCGGATTGGAGATGTCGTAGATACTCATGCCATAAAAGTTTCCCTGAAACAGGTGATCGCCCTGGAAAGCAAGGTCGGAATTGCTAAAGGCCAGTTGCGCGATCAGCAAATGCGCCGGCTGGGGAATCTTCTTGCCGCTTCGTGGAACCAACTGGGCCATGACCTTGTCTACTTTGGGATCGTCGGGATCGGTGGTGCCGAGCTGAAACGCGTCCGGCTTTTTGAGCAGCAGGAGGTGCTGAATGCCCATGGCAGCTTCGCCCGCGTCGTAGAGTCCTGGTGAGAGCTTGGAGCGGGGATCGTTCGCATCCGACCCAGTCATTCCCGGAGGCAGGGTTGGGGCGGGCTCGGGAGTGAAAATGTCCTTGTCATCGTCATCATCGTCGGCGTCCTTGGCATCTTTTTCGGAGGGCTGGGCCGCGGGCTTCTGGGCTTGCTCCTGCGAGGGGGCCGCAGGCGGGGCTGCCTGTGCCTGGGTTCGGTTTACGGCAACACCAAAAATCAGCGCGATCCACAGCACACACAGGGCAAGACTGGACAAGCGCTTCATCGTTTCTCCTCCAGGGTCTGTTTCTTCAACATGGTTTCCATGATACGCATCTCGGCTCGTTGCGTATTGTCTGCGTCGGTTGCGAAGTTGAACAACTCAGCGTCCTGTCCAGCGCCTGCGGTGTCAAATAGATCCTTCACCATGGTCAATGCGCCATTGTGATGCTGAATCATTCCCGTCAAGAATAAGCGGTCAAACTCGCCGCCCTTCGCATGGCGCAGCGCTTCCATCTGTTCGGGCGTGAGCATTCCCGGCATGCGCGGCATGTTTTTGTCGGGCATCTCCATGCCCGGCATGGCACGCTTTGTGTTGATCCTGGGCACGGACTCGTCGCGCGCCGCCAACCAGCGCTTCATAAACTTGATTTCCTCCGACTGCGAGCTGCTGATGCGCGCGCCCAAGGTACGCAGATTCTTGTTCTGCGTATGCGATGGAATCATCGCGGTCATTTCCACTGCCTGGGCATGATGAAAAATCATGCCCTGCATGAAGGCTACGTCCGCTGGCGACCGCGGCGGCAGAACGGCATGCGTCGAGGACGGCAGCGTCTTGCTGGGTGCGCCGGGCGCGCCCGGTTGCACCACCACAGGCTGCTGGGCGCACCTGGCTGTTGAAACGAAAACCGCGGAAACCCCGGCGGCGAGCAGCGCACGCATTACAACGGTTCGCGCCAAGCCAAGAGATGATGGGATTGCGTGTGCTCCGGGCTTTGCGCCAAAGGTCAGTGACACCGTGGGCGCAATTATAACGGCTAGCACGATTTGCTCAGCGGCCCACCAACTTCTGCAATTCTTCTGGGTAACGAGCGCCTTGCACCGCGATCTTTGAGGTTGCGGCGTCCAGCTGTTGGAGATCTTCGCGCGTGAGTTCGACGGCGGCGGCTCCGACGTTCTCTTCCAGGCGATGCGGCTTGGTGGTACCGGGGATGGGAACGATCCACGGCTTTTGCGCGAGCAGCCAGGCCAGAGCGACCTGAGCAGGCGTAGCTTTCTTTTGTTGCGCGAACTTGCCAATCAGATCAACCACCGCCTGATTCGATTTGCGGTTTTCCGGAGTGAAGCGGGGAACAATGTTGCGGAAGTCCGTTTTGTCGAATTCGGTGTCGGCGCTGATCTTGCCGGTGAGGAAGCCCTTGCCCAACGGGCTGAAGGGAAAGAATCCGATGCCCAGTTCCTCGAGCGCAGGTATGACTTCGGCTTCTGGCTCTCTGAACCAGAGCGAGTATTCGCTCTGAAGCGCGGTGACGGGCTGCACTTTGTGGGCGCGGCGGATGGTTTTCACTCCGGCTTCAGAAAGGCCGAAGTGCCTGACCTTGCCTTGCTGAATCAGATCTCTTACGGCGCCGGCAGTGTCTTCGATGGGCACATCGGCATCGACGCGGTGCTGGTAGAACAGGTCGATGACATTGGTTTTGAGGCGCTTGAGCGAAGCTTCGGCAACCTCTTTGACGTGTTCCGGACGGCTGTCCAGGGCGCTCCAACGGGTTCCGCCGTTGGGATCAGGTTTGAACCCGAACTTGGTGGCGATCACCACCTGATCACGAAGCGGAGCCAGCGCTTCGCCCACGAGTTCCTCGTTGGTGAACGGGCCATAAACTTCGGCGGTGTCGAAGAAGGTTACGCCCTGTTCGACGGCAGACCGAATCAGGGAAATCATTTCTTTTTTGTCGGCAGGCGGACCATAACCGAAACTCATTCCCATGCAGCCGAGGCCGATGGCCGACACTTCAAGATTGCTTTTTCCAAGTTTGCGTTTCTGCATTGCTTCTCCTTATGCGGGCTGGGCGCGTGTGTCCCGCAAAAACGGCGAGAAAATGGGGCACCCAGCCGGGGTTTGAATCAGCGCAGGACACTACATTCAAAATCTTGACTTTTAGTTTACATTTCCATGACATCTCGGAGTGTGACGAGTGGTTTCCTACTGCGGGAGGAAAGACCATGAAATTGAAAGGCCCTACGATCATCGTTCTTCTGCTTCTCAGCTGCGGCGCTGCTTTCGGGCAGACGACCGTCAAACTGGGATTTCTCGGCCACGATAAACAAACCCAATATTGCGACTACGTGCAAATCACGGTTGAAAAAAGCTATGTCGTTACGGGAGTTCATTTCCTAGCGGCGCCCGGGTCTGTGACCTGCTTCAGTGAACCCGGACTCAACGGCGTGATGGCCGGCATAGCGACAAACATTCCGGCCGCCACGGGTCTTCCCGTCACTGGACCCGTAGCGACATTTGCCGACAACACCTACGATGAGGAAGGCGGTTATATGGGCGCGTGCGGCTGCGCCGAGTACTACATAAGTAAATTAAGACCGTCCACCGCACAAGAGATACAGAATGGCGTGTCCGGCTGGGCCCTCTATACCAACTTCGGCGGCACAGCGGCGCTGCAAAATTTCGGTTTCACGACCAAACAACTGGGCAACAACAACGCGAATTCGGCCGACACTTTCGATCTAAATCTCAACTAGTTTTCGTTTATTCTGCGAAAAGGCCGCGTCGGTGATCGCGGCTTTTTTTAACCTAATAAAATGGTTCGATGGACGAACTTGATCGTGTTGTTTAGCAGCATGGCCCTGCCCATGCTCGCGCAAACACCAAAGCAAGCGGATTCGGCGGGGCGAGTCTCTGCCCCGGGGCGTGGGTCCAGCGCGGCTGGGCAGACCGCGACAGCGCCGTCGGAAACCACATATCCGCTCGATTCATTCCCGGATTTTTCCGCCGTCATGATCGGCAGCCGGGCGGAGCCTGGGGAAGGCATCTCACAGGGCCACATATACCGTTTGGGCAGGCGAATGAGAATGGAGGAACCCGGGGGACGCGGCTACTTCATCACCGACCTGAACAGCGGCGAAACCTATGGGATCTTAGAGGCCGGCTGCATCCACGATGATCATCCCTATATTCGTGCCATCCCGTTTCACGTCGCAGGCAAGGCGGATGCCACGGTGACACGCGCCGCTGCGGGGAAAGAGACCGTGGACGGGCACTCCTGCCAGATTGAAGACATTACGGTCTCGTCGCCGATGCTTGCTAACGCCCAGAAAATGAGAATGTGGGAAGCGGAAGATCTGCAAGGTTTTCCCATCAAGATCGAATTTGTGCTTCCCGGCGGCCATGGCCCGACTATTCGTTACAAGAATGTCGTTTTGGGCCCGCAGGACCCTACACTCTTCTTTCATCCAAAGTCCTGCCAAGCGCTTCCCCAAGAGGGGATGGCGTCTCCCGCTCACAAGAAGCCGCCGGTTTAGTGAAACAAGTTGCAAAACCGGCCAGGCTTCGCGCAGAGCCTCATGGGATCAACTTTGGTTGCAAGACAGCTGGCCACTTGTTCCCGACTGCTTCGAGCACAGGCGCGTTTTGGCCGCAGCGAGCCTAGTTTGACGGAACGACAGCGACGGCTTCGACCTCAATCAGGAATTCCGGCCGGAACAATCTTGGAACTTGAATCGCAGTGCTGGCCGGCGGATTTTTGAGGTTGATATATTTATCGCGAACCTCCCTGAATTCAGGCGCATGGGAGAGGTCGAGGAAGTAGCTATTCAATTTGACCACATCGTTGAAGCTGCCTCCCGCAGCCTCAACTGCGGCCTTTAGATTTTCAAACACCCGCTGAATCTGAGCTTTGAAGTCGTCCTTGCCCACAACGTTGCCGGACTTGTCGAGAGCGACCTGACCAGCGATAAACACAACGGTTCCGCCCCTTACGAGGGCTAGCTGCGAATAACCGACTGACTTGGGCATGGTGTTCGGAATAAGCAATTGAAAATTCGCTTGGTTCGACATTTTTCGCTTTTCTCCTTGGCTAGCCTGCTTTACTTGCGCGGAAACCACAGTCGCACTCAGCAGCAATGACAGCACAACAATTGCTACGAATTGTCTGATGCTTTGCATCACACGCTCCTCTGCCGAAGGTAATTCCTCTCGGTCTCGTACGAGTAAAGCATTCCAGTGCAGGGGAAGGTGCAAGTACGGAATTGAGACGCTGAAGCCGACGGTGATGTTATCGTGATACCGGGGATTCACATGGGTACGCACTATCACATAGGCGAGTTCGCCGAGCTCTGCGGAGTCTCGGCCAAAACCCTTCGTTTCTACGACCAGGTCGGAGTGTTGCGGCCAGCCAGTGTGGATCCTCGTAACGGATATCGCCGATACTTGCCTCAGCAACTTGAGCAAATGGCTTCGATCCTCGCGCTTAAGAACCTCGGCGTGCCGCTCGCACAAGTCAGCGCGTTCAGCGCGAACGGTGGCGCTTCGGCCGACCGCAGGGTCATTCTGAATAACCTGAAGCGAAAGATCGAGCACTCCATCCAAACCGCAACGCAGTCTCTTAATTGGATCAATGCCGCCCTAGATGAACTCGACAGCGGTCAATCGCCGATATCGGTCATCGTTAAACGGCGACCGGCTGTTCGCATTGCGTCCATACGTGTCAAGCTCAGGAACTACGCCGAAGTGGCAAGGTTCGAGAACGAATTGTCGGATGCGTTGCCGCCGGAGTGTGTAGGTACTTTACGCGGAGTTCTGTGGCATCGCTGCGCTGATTCGGGATCGCCAGAAGCCGAGCCTTTCGTCGAATTGAAAAAGCGGGCCCCGTTACGAGGTGCCTACGAAGTGAAGGAACTTCCCCAAGCAACCCTGGCTTGCGCCTACTCGGGGATCGGCGACGAGAGTGCGGAACGGGCCTATGTAGCGGTTCGAAGGTGGATGCGGATCCGAGGATATCGCCTAGCTGGGCCGAAACGGGAAATCTACCTGCAGAATATGCTCGAGATTCAGTTCCCTCTCGACAGTTGAGAACATTGTTTCAGGTGTGTTCACTCCTGTGCTGGCGAAGCACTCGAATCCGAACCGGTGTCACTGACCGTGCCATCGGCCAACCGGAGGTTGGCCACCAGTTCAAGCCCAAACAGCTTAACTCAGCCTATGTGGGGAGCGCCTCCCATGAAGCCCTCTACCGCGAGGGAGCAGGGGCAAAGGGGCTGCCGCCCCTTTCCCCTGCACCCCAAATCCCCGCCGAACCTGCCTCCGCTTCGCTGCGTTAGAGCTGATGGTTCATGGTTGCACTCCGTTTTCGACAATGATTGGGGACGCGCCGATGGTATTCGGCAAGCCGTTGAAGCTGTTGCCTTCTAAGTCTCTCCACTTCACCGCGAACGCTGGCGCGGTAAATGAGGTCGATCCGCACTGAGTATTTGTGCATGGTGCCGTTGCCGAACTGTCCCAGACAATCTGTGCTTGATAGCCGCCTGGGCGTGACAGGTTGAAAGTAAAAACTCCAGTGGACGGGTTGGAGCAGTCTCCAGGGCAGGTCACACCCGTGAGGCTCGCGCCCGAGAGCCAGTTCACCATTTGTATGTAGGAGATTCCGCCGGTGCAATAGAAACCACCGATCGGGTCCGGTACAGTGCAAACGCTGGGAGCAGCGGTCTGCTCGGTCTGCGACCACAGGCCGCCTTCACCGTTCGGCCCGGACAGGTCCCAAGACCACCAGTAGGCGCGATTGCCAACACCGCTGATCAGGATGGACAGGTACCACCTGGCAACATACGCCGCTTGCAGGGTAGGATCAGTCACCAGAGTATTTTTCGACCAGCCTCCTTCCCCGACCAGATAAGGCTTGTTCAGGTCGGCCGGCGAGAGCAATGACGCTTGCGTTGTCAACGCGCTGATCACTTCTTCTGGAAGTACGCTCCCAGAGTTGAAGTATGCGTGTCCTTCGATCACATCCACGGACGCACTTCCCGCCGATCCATAGTTGCAGAAGCTGCCGGCTGGAGGAGCCTGATTGCAGTACAGGTAGTTGGCCAGGGTTTGCGGGCCGTTGTCGAGCGCCATGGGGCCGGCATTTCCTACCGACACGGAAACATTCGGGTCCAGGCCGATGGCGCCATAGCCGGCGTCTCCGCAGGTGGTGTTTAGGGCGGTGATGGGATCCGCGGCGTTGCCCTTGGCGATGCAGCGAAGATCCTGAGTCATGCGCAACATTTGAGCGAAGGTTCCGCGCCAGGAGCAGGCGACGCCATTTCCCGGAGCATGACACGCGCTCATCGTATAGGCAGCCCCAGCGAGTTTACCCGCGCTGGCGCTGAGTACGAGATCAGTGTTGCTGGTGACACCCATGACGGTGAAACTCTTTCCAGCGATGGTGATGACGTCACCCGGGGTGGCCTCCACGAATTTCATGCCGCTTTGGAAAGTCACGGAGGTCCCGTTGGTATTCACAGTTCCGGTGAAAGTCTTTACTCCGCCCACCGTATCCGAGCGATGAAATTCCTCGAAGATCTCGATGAACGGTACGCGAGCATGATCCAGAAGATAGGTTGGATCGCTGATGTGATTGAGCAGCGCGGTTATATAGGTACGGAAGATAAGATCGGTTCCCGTCCCGTCGGGAGCCACATCTGTGGGCGGATCACAAGTCCCCGGCGACTGGCACAGCGGGTCGGATGGGTTGGTCGAGGCCCACTGAGGAACTCGCGCGAGGTCGAGTTCAACGTCATCCACACCTGCCAAATGGGCTGAGGACAGGATGGTATCGATTCCCGTCCAATTGAAAGTTCCATCGCTCGGCTCCACGAATGCCCATTCGCTGTGGCATGTGTTCCAGGTTCGGAAAGCACCGATGGGCGCGTTGGTGAAGGGGTAGGAAGTGTCGCATCCCGACCCCGTCGGCCCGGCCAGGTGGACTTGGTTCATACCGAAGAAATTTCCTGGAATGGATGCCGAAGTTGTCGTGTCTATTGCCAATGCGACCGAGCCGTTCACGCCGTTGGGTGCGGTGGCAGTGATTTGCACCGTGCCCTGCTTTAATCCGGACGCCAAGCCACTCGCGGTAATTGTGGCAAGCGACGGGGCATTGGACGACCAGGTGAAGCTGACGCCGGAAATAGTGTGTCCCTTGGCATCTTCGGCCACAGCAGTCAATTGCCTGACCTCGCCAATCGTGAGCGGCGCGAGTGACGGCACACTCACACTGGCCACCGCTGGGAGTTGCACAGAGAGAGCAGCCGAGCTGCTCACGCCGTCCGGGGCCGTGGCAGTGATGTGCGCCGTGCCTGAGGTCAATGCCGAGGCCAATCCACTTGCGTTGACCGCAGCTACCGAGATGGCGTCGGAGGACCAGGTGAAGTTGACACCAGAGATGAGGTTGCCTTTGGCGTCTTTCGCTACCGCGCTGAGTTGCTGAGTCTGACCGACAGTGATCGACGCCGACGTCGGCGATACGCTCACGCTGGCCACCGCCGGGGGTTGCACGGTAAGAGTCGCGGAGCTACTCACGCCGTCCGGAGCCGTGGCAGTAATGTGCGCCGTGCCCGCGCTCAACGCAGAGGCCAACCCACTTGCATTGACCGTAGCTATCGAGATCGTGTCGGAGGACCAGTTGAAGGTGACACCAGAGATGGGGTTGCCTTTAGCATCTTTGGCCACGGCGCTGAGTTGCTGAGTCTGACCGATAATGATGGACGCCGATGCAGGCGATACGCTCACACTGGCCACCGCCGGGGGTTGCACGATGAGAGTCGCCGAACTACTGACGCCGTCCGGGGCCGTAGCAGTAATGTGCGCTGTGCCCTGATTCACTCCGGAGGCCAACCCAGCAGCATTGACCGTAGCTATCGACGCGGCATCCGAGGACCACGTGAAGCTGACACCAGAGATGAGGTTGCCTTTGGCATCCTTCGCTACGGCGCTAAGTTGCTGGGTCTGACCGACAATGATGGACGCTGACGCCGGCGAGACACTCACGCTAGCCACCGCCGGGGGTTGCACAGTGAGAGTCGCCGAGCTACTGACGCCGTCCGGAGCCGTGGCAGTGATGTGGGCCGTGCCTGAGGTCAACGCTGAGGCCAGCCCACTGGCACTCACCGTTGCTACCGACCCGGCATCCGAGGACCAAGTGAAGCTGATGCCAAAGATCAGATTCCCTTTGGCATCCTTCGCTATGGCACTAAGTTGCTGAGTCTGACCGACAGTGATGGACGCCGATGCAGGCGATACGCTCACGCTGGCCGCGGCCGGGGGTTGCACGGTGAGAGTAGCCGAACTACTCACGCCGTCCGGAGCCGTGGCAGTAATGTGCGCCGTACCGTGACTTACGCCTGTGACTAGACCACTTGCATCTACCGTGGCCACGGAGCCCGCGTCAGAGGACCAGGTGAAGGTGATGCCAGAAACGAGGTTTCCCTGGGCATCTTTCGCCACCGTGCTGAATTGCTGAGTCTGGCCGACAATGATGGACGCCGATGCAGGCGACACGCTCACGCTGGCAACCGCTGGGGGTTGCACGCTAAGAGTCGCCGAGCCACTCACGCCGTCCGGAGCGGTGGCAGTGATGTGCGCCGTGCCGTGACTTACTCCTGTGACTAATCCGCTCGCGTCTACTGTGGCGACGGAACGCGCATCGGAGGACCATGTAAAAGCGACTCCGCTGATAACCCTCCCCGTTGAATCCTTGGCTGTGGCGCTGAATTGCTGAAGCTTTCCGATGTTGAGCTTAGTCGAGAGCGGTGAGACGATCACACTCGCCACCTTGACTTGCACCTTTAGATTCTGCGCCTCCGCAGCAATAGTCCCGAACACTGTCAATAGACACACTACGAGCGTAACAATGCGTCGCATCATTTGAATGATCCTCGTTAGAAAGTTTTGTTATGAACCCGGCGACGGAACTGGAGAACTTCTGGTGGCGATGGGAGGAAGCCCACTCTCAATTTCTTGAAAGCGGCGACCTGTTCACCGAAGCTGTTTTCAATTCGTCTGCGGGCTTAGACTCGCGGGAGCTGCGGTCGGATGCGCCGCCGTTGTAACCAGATTGTTAAAGGATTGTTGCTCATCCGAAGCAATTCTGCGGCGAAAACCTGACAAGGGAGTTACGAGAGCGCTGGCGACGAGAGTGTAGGACGATACCCGCCCCCTGGTTTCCCCTCGCCGAGTTCCTCCGCCTTCGTTGACGGGGATAGCTATAGGATCGGGAGAATCCGGCCGCCCGGCGAGCGGGGCATTGGACGGGTCAATGAGTGTAATGATTCCATAACAATGTCGGCTCCCAGGCCCGAGTAAACTTTGGAGGCGCAAACCAACCAAAGGGCTCGGAGGAAAGGAGCCGAACATGCTGATTATAGGGTGTGACTATCA